>Ga0326728_10001185_pt1 | contig 93630 bp, 91 predicted proteins | sample MB3enrmetagenome_FD_207602 | JGI IMG/M metagenome (GOLD analysis project Ga0326728, IMG submission 207602) | Lab enriched peat soil microbial communities from McLean, Ithaca, NY, United States - MB31MN | ecosystem: Environmental > Terrestrial > Soil > Wetlands > Peat | place: USA: New York... | reverse complement strand
ATCTTGAAGACCTGTTTCTTGTAAGTCTCGGCGTTGGCAGCCACCTGCTCAGGTGTTATCGGCTTGCGCGTCACGTTCTGCCCGGACGGGTCGCCAATCAGGCCGGTGAAGTCGCCGATGAGAAAGACGACCGTGTGGCCGAGATCCTGGAAGTGTTTCATCTTGCGGATCACGACCGTGTGGCCGAGATGAATGTCCGGAGCCGTGGGGTCAAAACCCACTTTGACGCAAAGCGGCTTGCCAGTCTGGGCCGAGCGCTCAAGCTTGGCTCTAAGTTCTTCCACGCGGATAGTCTCCTCCGCGCCCTTGGTGAGGTAAGCAAGTTGTTCGTCTATGTTCACGGTGCCTGTAGGATTCCTCTTGAGAGTGAAAGTCCAAAAAGGAATGATACCCGGTGCAAAGCGATTTGGGGAGAAAACTTCTTTGGAGTGCGGCAGCTTGCTGCCGCTTTTCCCGGCGCGAGCTTGCTCGCGCACCCCCTCACATCGCCAAGTCCCGCGGCCAGCAAGCTGGCCTTACGGAAAGCGGCAGCAAGCTGCCGCACTCCAAAGCCAGCTCTCACTCCGCCACAGAGAACTCCAGCTTGTTCTCCGACCGGTCGATGCGGACCAGGCGCACGCGGATTCGTTCCCCGAGGCGAAACGCACGCTTCGAGTGCTGGCCGATGATGGCGCGCAAGCGTTCGCGGTAGACGTAAAAGTCGTCGTCGAGGTTGGTGACCGGGACGAAGCCCTCCACGAAGAGGTCCGTCAGTTCCACGAAAAACCCTTGCTTGATCAGGCCGATGATGAGCGCCTCAAACTCATCGCCGACGTGCTGCGCCATAAAGGAGACTTTCTTCCATTCCATCAGCTCGCGCTCGGCATCGGCGGCGCGGCGTTCCGATTCGGAAGTTTCAAGCCCCAGGGCATGCAATTCTCGCGGATCCACAAACGCCGCGCCGGGTAGTTGTGGCGCGGGCGTCTCGCCCGCTGTCACGCGAGCGTCCTGCTCGCGCACCGGGTTCGCGGGAGCGCGGAATCCTTCCCCTCGAATCCTGTTCCCGATTTCCTGTTCCCTATTCCCAGTTCCCTGTTGCCTCATCGTGCGCGCGTCGCCTCCCTCCTGCGCGAGCGCGGCCTTCAAAATCCGGTGCACGATCAAATCCGGATAGCGGCGGATGGGCGAAGTGAAATGAGTATAGGTGGGCGCAGCGAGGGCGAAGTGGCCGACGTTTTCCTCCGAGTAGCGGGCCTGCTTGAGCGACCGCAGCATCAGGTAGGAAAGAATCCGTTCCTCGGGCTTGCCCTCCAGGCGCTTGGTAAGCCGCTGGTAATTGAATGGGCTGATCTTGAGCTCGCCCTCCAATACTTCGTGAAAGCGCGGGTAGCGGTCGCGCTCGTCGCGCAGCCGCAATCGAGTGCGCCGGGCGGCGGGCAACTCGATGCCCAGCGAGTAGCCGAATGTGGCGGCGATCTCCTCGAACTCAATCACTTTTTTCGCGTCGGGCTTCTCGTGGATGCGGTAAAGCGAGGGAATGCCTTTGCCCTCGAGGTATGACGCCACGGCCTCGTTCGCCGCCAGCATGAACTCCTCGATGATGCGGTGGGCGAAGTTGCGCTCCGAGCGCGTGATGCCGGTCATGCGGCCATGCTCGTCAAACTCGATTTCGGGTTCAGGGAGGTCGAAGTCAATCGAGCCGCGGTCCTCGCGGCGGCGAGCGAGGAGGCGCGCCAGTTCCTCCATCAGCTTGAAGTTCGGGATCAGGGCGGCGTAGCGCTGGCAAGCGGCGGGCTCGCCGGCGAGGATGTCGCGCACGGCGGTGTAGGTCATCCGCTCGGCGCTACGGATGATTCCGGGCAGGAGTTCGTATTCCACCACGCGTCCCGCGGGATCGATTTCCAGCAGCGCGGACATCACCAGCCGGTCCACGTGGGGGTTCAAGCTACAGATGCCGTTCGATAGCTCCAGCGGCAGCATGGGCACGGCGCGGTCGGGGAAATAGACGCTCGTGCCCCGCAGGCGCGCTTCACGGTCGAGCGCCGAGCCGGGCCGGACGTAGTGGGCCACGTCGGCGATGTGAACGTGAAGCAGGTAATTGCCCTGGGCCAGGCGCTCCACGTACACGGCGTCGTCAAAATCCTTGGCCGTCTCGCCGTCAATGGTGACGATGGGCAGGCCGCGAAAATCGCACCGGGCTTCGCGGTCGCGCTCGGGGATGTACTGCGGCGCGGCGCTCGCCTCCGCCAGCACCTCGGCTGGAAAACGATGCGGCAGGTGGAACTTGCGGATCATGATTTCCACGTCCACGCCGAACTCGTCACGGCGGCCCAGGACCTCGACCACGCGTCCGCGCGGCAGGGCGGCAGGACCAGGGTAGTTGGTGATTTCGACGTCCACAATCAGTTCGTCGAGGTCGCGGGCAGTCTGCCGGCGAGACGCCAGCGCTACGGCAGCGTGTCCCTCGGATTCCCCACCGAATTGGCGGTGGCGGTGTAGGGGCGGTTCGCGAACCGCCCCTACCTCAGGAAATTCCTGGCCACGCGGAATGACAATCTCGAAGGGAATTCGCTGGTCGAACGGCATCACGTAGTTGTATTGCGGCCCGCAATGGAATTGGCCCACCACGGTCTTCTGCGCGCGCTCGGTGACTTGAATGACGCGGCCTTCCATCCGGAGCTCGCCCTTAGAGCTCTTGGTGGACCGCTGCACATGCACTTCCACGCGGTCGCCGTGCAAGGCGGAACCCATGCCATCCGGCGGGATGAAGATGTCGAGGTCGGTGCCCGCCAGCGGAACGTCCGGCACGACGAAGCCGTAGCCTTCGCGGTGTCCGATCAAGCGGCCGCTCACCACATTGGGGGATTTCGAGGGGCGCGCAGGGGGAATGCTCGATAGGGGGACGCCATGGCGTGCCCCTACTTCATCGGGGGATTTCGAGGGGCGCGCAGGCGGAATGCCACGTCCGGGAACTTCCGACGCGGCGTGGCGGCCCTTGTGCACCAACGCATAGTGATTTTTCTTCAAGTAGACAAGTTTTCTGCCGCGGGCGAGGTCCTTCAGAACGCTTTTCAACTCGCGCGCCTGGCTCGAACGCAACCCCAACTCGAGCACCAACTCGCGCAGACGGAAAGTTCGCTGCGGATCTTGCTCGAAGAGTTTGAGGATTTCCTGGGGCGAGGGAAATTCGCGCATTGAAGGGGCGTCGAAGCCGAGGCGGCGGAGTTAGCGGATGAAATCGCTGCGCCTACTCGGCGTCCACCGGCTCACGCGCAGGCTCCTTGTTGAGGTCAATTCCCTGAACGACGGGCAGCGGGTGCTTCAGTTGAAGACCCACGAGAATCCAATCCTCGAGCGCGGACCGCAGCTCGTTCTCGCACTCGCGGAGAGAGGTTCCGAAAGCCACGACTCCCGTACAGGAAGGAATGCGGCCTGCATAGCTTCCATCCTCCAGCCTTTCGAAAGCAGCCCGCGCCTGTGCCTGGGCGACATAATCGCTCAAAACATACCGTGGGGTCACACCACACCTCCGCCTCTTGCCTAATTATACCTACATGCAGGGGCGCGCGAAAGTCCGAAGAAAACTGGATAGTATTGCAGTTTGATGTAGAGGCGGCTTTATGCCGCTAACTGGCGAGGTAAACTCGCCGCTACAACATCAAACCGCACCGTTTTCGCTCTTGACAAGAGGCTAGACGTGTGGTAGCCTATGGCAGTTGACCTATGGAAAGCGCCGGCAGAGAGCGCGGGAAGGAGATTCGAAAGCGGCCCGCAGAGGGCGGAAAATGGCAAGAAAATGCAAAAAAGATACTAAATAGAGGGAACGAACCTAAGGATTTATTGAAAATACAGCACTTAGCGTCTTTTGGAACGAAAAACGAACTCAAAACGAACCCAACTTTGAGTCCAAAACAAGGCGATCAAAGCGAAAAAACGGGTTTTGGGCAGCAGGTTCCACGTGAACATCGCGGGCTCGAGCAAGGCCGAATTATGAAGTGTGCAGGCTGGATTATTGATTGGCTACCGGCAGGCGCCGCATATGTCCCGAGGGTTCTTGTCAAAATGTATGCGACGACCCGCAAAGGGTATAATATTCTGCTGTTAGGGAAGCCTCGGCAGACCTAAGAAGATGACAGGAGAAAACCACCAATCCGCAGTTTGTCGCGACGCCGCCCACGCCTCTGCGGCGGAACCTTCCGGTCTCCTCTTTGACATCATGCGCTATGCCCTGCACGACGGCCCTGGCATTCGAACCGCGATCTTTTTCAAAGGGTGTCCACTGTCTTGCTGGTGGTGCCACAATCCTGAGGGCCAAAGCCCCAAGCCAAACCTGATGTTTTTCGAGGACCGCTGCCTGGGTTGCGGAGACTGCATCCAGGTTTGTCCCCATGGGGCGGTCGTGCGGCGGAATGGTGTAATCCACACTACATCAGCGTGTCAGGTCTGCGGAACCTGTGCCGAGACGTGTCCGAGCGGCGCCCGAAAAGTGGCCGGGCGCTGGATGACAGTTTCGGAAGCGATGCGTGAAATAGAAAGAGACCTGATCTTCTGGGATGAATCCGGCGGCGGCGTTACTTTCTCCGGGGGCGAGCCCCTGGCGCAGCCGCGCTTCCTCGACTCACTCCTCGATGCGTGCCGCGAAAAACGTATCCACACCGTTGTCGAAACGTGCGGCCTGGCGAAGAAGGAGTTGGTGCTCGACCTCAGTGAGAAGGTGGACCTGTTCTTATTCGACTTGAAGATTCTCGATCCGTTGAAACACAAAAACTACACCGGCGTGCCCAATGATTCCATTCTGGCGAACTTGGAGGCGCTGGCGCAACGAAAGAAGCCGGTGGTTGTGCGTTTCCCAATCATTCCCGAAATAAATGACGATAGCGAGAACATCCGGCAGATGATCGCGTTGCTCTTGCGGCTTCACCTCCGGCGGATCCATCTCTTGCCGTACCATCAAACCGGAACGGAGAAATACAAGCGACTGGGTCTGGGTTTTCGTCTGCAAGATGTCAAAGCCCCTCCTCCAAGCCTGGTGGCAAGAATAGCAGGAGAGTTTGAGGGAGCGGGCTTCAATGTGAAAATAGGTGGCTAACCATGAACGAACGAGTAGCAAGATTGCGGCAGAGAAGCCTCGAGGCCGAGCCCACACTATCCTTAGAGAGGGCAGCGCTCATCACAGAGTACTATCGAGATTGCCGTACCGCTTCGGTCCCCGTCCTTCGGGCCCAGGCGCTGCGGCATTTGATGGAGAAGAAGAACATTTATATTGGCAACGACGAGCTGATTGTGGGCGAGCGTAGCCCCTCGCCCAAGGCTGCGCCCACCTATCCCGAACTCTGCTGCCACAGCATGGAAGACCTCGAGATCCTCAATTCGCGTCCCAAGATTTCCTACCATGTCGATGCAGACGCGAAGACTATTCAGCGCGAACAGGTCATCCCTTACTGGCAAGGCCGCTCGATACGCGACCTCATTTTTCGGGAGATGTCTCAAGAATGGAAAGACGCCTACGAGGTCGGCATCTTTACGGAGTTCATGGAGCAGCGCGCTCCAGGCCACACGGCGTTGGGGGATGTGATCTACGGTAAGGGTCTGCTCGACCTGAAATCCGAAGTCGAAACGAGTCTCAGCCGCCTGGACTTCCTGAATGATCCCGAGGCTTTCCTCAAGCAAGAGGAGCTCAGGGCGATGGGGACAGCTGCCGGCGCCATCATCCGTCTCGCTGAGCGACATGCCGAAAAAGCCGAGGAGATGGCAGCCCATGAATCGAATCCCCAACGCCAAGCCGAGCTTAGAAAAATTGCGGACGTCTGCCGGCATGTTCCAGCCCACGCGCCGCGAGATTTCTGGGAGGCCTTGCAGGCCTACTGGTTTACGCACCTGGGCGTAATCAGCGAGCTGAATACCTGGGACTCCTTCTGCCCAGGGAGGTTGGACCAACATCTTTACCCCTTTTACGAGAAGGGTCTCGCCGACGGAACGCTTACTCGTGACAGGGCCAAAGAACTGCTCGAATGCCTTTGGGTGAAATTCAATAATCAGCCCGCGCCGCCCAAGGTCGGCGTGACGGCTGCGGAGAGCGGCACTTACACCGACTTTGCCAACATCAACAACGGCGGCCTCAAAGCGGATGGCTCGGATGGCGTCAACGAGCTCACTTACCTGATCCTCGAAGTGGTCGATGAAATGCGGCTGCTGCAACCGTCTTCGAACTTGCAGTTGAGCAAGAAGAGCCCGGAGCGTTTCCTTAAGCGCGGCATCGAGATTATCCGCAAAGGTTGGGGCCAACCCTCGATTTTCAACGCCGACCTGGTAGTGGAGGAGCTGCTGCGGCAAGGGAAGTCGATTGAAGACGCCCGCAGCGGAGGAACCTCCGGCTGCGTGGAGACGGGGTCATTTGGCAAGGAAGCCTATATCCTTACCGGTTACTTCAACCTGACCAAGGTGCTTGAAATCACGCTGAACAACGGACTCGATCCCCGTACCGGCAAGCGCATTGGGCTGGACACGGGCGATCCGCGGAACTTCAGTTCCTTCGAGGAGTTGTTTGCCGCGTACCGGAAGCAGTTGCACCGCTTCATTGAAATCAAGGTCAGGGGAAACAACATCATCGAGCGGACTTACGCCAAGTATATGCCCGCTCCTTTCCTCTCGCTGCTCATCGAAGACTGCATTGCAAAGGGCAAGGATTACAACGATGGTGGTCCTCGCTACAACACCACTTACATCATGGGGGTGGGCCCAGGCAGTTGCACGGATAGCTTGGCGGCAATTCGCTATCACGTCTTTGATCGTAAGGACGTAACGATGGCGGAACTGCTCGAGGCATTAGAAGCCAATTTTGAGGGCCATGAAAGAACCATGCAGGTGCTCTTGAACAAGACCCCCAAGTATGGCAACGATGACGAGTATGCGGACGCCCTTCTAACGGACTTGTTCAATGCTTTTTATGATGAGGTCAACGGCCGAAAGAACACCAAGGGCGGCTACTACCGGGTGAATTACCTTTCAACCACCTGCCACGTCTATTTTGGGTCTGTAACCGGGGCCACACCCGATGGGCGTAAGGCGTATGAGCCGCTGTCGGACGGCATCTCTCCGGTGCAGGGCGCCGACCGGCGCGGCCCCACGGCTGTGCTCAAATCCGCGGCGAAGATGGATCACGCCCGCACCGGCGGTACCCTGTTGAACCAGAAGTTCACGCCGCAACTGCTCGAAGGCGAAGAGGGAATCGACAGGCTGGCGCACTTGGTGCGTTCTTACTTCAGGCTGGACGGCCACCATATCCAGTTCAACGTGGTAAGCGCGGATACTCTGCGGGCCGCGCAGGAAAACCCGGAGAAGTATCGCGACCTGATCGTCCGGGTTGCCGGCTACAGCGACTATTTCTGCGACTTAACTACGGCTTTGCAGAACGAGATCATTGCGCGGACTGAACATCAGGGCTTCTGATTATTGAGTCATCGGGCCATTGAACCATCGAGCCATTGGGTCATTGTGCCATCGTGTCATCGAGCCATGAGCTTCAATCGGTCAATGAAACAATGGCCCAATGACTCAATTCCCTCGTCCCTGTTGGTTGGTGGGCCCAGCAGGACTCGAACCTGCGACCAACGGATTATGAGTCCGCTGCTCTAACCAACTGAGCTATGGGCCCGTACTTTTGTTTTGTTTGACTTAGAGACGGCGCGGCGTTTCGCTTTTGCCCATTCCTTGCCCACAGCCATCTCCAATTTCTTCATCGCCACCTTGGTTTCGCTGCGGTCAACGATGATGTAATGCGTCTCGGTTGTGGACACATCGGCGTGCCGGAGAATCTCCTGGATGACCTTGGGCGGCACGCCGAGGCGGTAGAGATTGGTGCCGAGACCTCTGCGAAAACCGTGCCAGCCCTTCCATCCGCCGTCGAGCGCGGGGCTGAGGACGCGACGCGAGAGGTTGTCGAGGTTGAGAGGAGCGCCGCGCCGGTCGCCGGCGAAAATGTAGCCGTCGCCGGGGTGGCGCGTTCGATGCTGATCGAGGGCGCGCCGGAGAATGGGGATGACGGGCACGGGATTCTCGCCGCTCTCTTCGGTCTTGGTCGGCCCGACATGCGTGCGCCACACGCTGCGGACCACGCGGACTTCGTCGCCGGTGTAATCCTCCCAGCGAAGGCCGCGAATTTCGGAGGCGCGGAGGCCGGTGAAGGCCGCGACCGCAACTACCGTCCGCGCGGGTTCCTCCAGCATGGCGAGCATCGCGTGAATGTCTTCGAGCGTGTAGGCGCTGCGCTCGGGCTTGTAGCGCCGCCCCTCCGCCTTGACGCCCTGCATCGGGTTGGCGCCGCGCAGCACGTCTTCCTGCCTCGCGTAGGTGAAAACGGCCGACAGGAAAGCCTTCACGCGCAACAGGGATTGGTGCGAGAGTCCGGGCGTTCTTTCAGCCAGGGCGTCGAACAAGTGCTGCCCGTCCCTGGTATGGAAATCGCGCATGCGGATCGCGCCGACGCTCGTCTCGATGTGGTTCTTGAAGATGTCGCGATACCCCTTAAGGGTGCTCGGACGCAGCTTCTTCTCGCGGGCCGGAAGGTAGCGGGTTTCGACGAATTCCGCGAGCGTCAGCGAGCTTTCGGGCTGGGTAGCGCCGCTATTGACGGGGAAAAGGATTTCATCGACGAGCGGGAGAACGTCGTTTTTCGAGCGGTACTCGTCTGAGTAACGAGCGAGCCTCTGGCAAGTGCGGCGGCGGACGATCTTACCGTCTTTGATCTCATGTTCGTAATATCGGACGTACCAGCTTCCGTTTCGGCGGAAGACTTGGCCTCGCTGCATTGGTCTCCTGCTCGACTCCCTCAGCAAGCCATTTTATCACAGCGTTCCAGTCGAATCGAATGTAACGGCCGAGGCGCAGGCATGGGATTGGATTCCGGCAGCGGGCACGGGTCTTTTCATAGACCCAGGATTCGGGAATCTTGAGCCGGATTGCGACTTCCTGGGGAGTGAGGATGTCGTCGGCGCTGAGACTTGGCCTGGTGAAGAGTACTTGACGTGCGACGGAATCGGCTGGTTGGCGACCGCCGCTGAAGCGGTTGAAGATTGGTCGAGCGAGAGCACGGTCCAGGAGGGTGCGCATCGAGTGCATAGATGGGATTGTAACCCGGAAGGGCCGTCAACGGGCGAGATTCCGCTGGCGCCTGGCTCGATGTCCGGCCCCGTCCTTGAAGCCGCGCGCATACGCTTTGGTTTCCGGCAAGGGAAAACCGCCGTCGTGGACGCTGTCGGGAATGTGGGAATCCGGCGTTCATGGCCGGATTTCCAAGCACCGAGGGAAGAGTGGAAAACTCGCTTGAAGAGTTTTCCAGGCTTTCCTCGGCGCGGCATTTCCATAGCGTGAAGAGAGTGAATCATTACCGGGTGGGTGATATCGGGCGGTGGCTCTGCCGCTGGCGTCTGGCTCGATGTTCGGCCCCGTCTTTGAAGCCGCGCGCATAAGCTTCTTTCTCGGCTTCGCGGCCATGGGGCAAGAGCCCTTCGATGGCCCGCCAGACTTTCTCGGCGGCGGCGCGCTGACCCGCGCCCTTGACCGAGGCGGCAACCGCAGCCGCTTTTTTCGCCGCCGTCGCAATGCCCTTTGTGTGTCCCTCGCTTGCCCGGCTGTCGCCGTGGGCGGTGATCCTGCTCTCCAGACGGTCGGCAGTCCCTTTGTCGATGAAGCCGGAATCCAGAAGGAAGGTGGCGATTTCGTGGGGGGAGAGAGGAGGTATGGTCATGCTGCGCCTCGGGGTTGGTTAAAGTGGACGGGGGGCTTTGGATTTACGCGGACGCTTGGAATGGTGGAACCAGGGGAGCGTCATTTCGCGGGCGTTCGCGCGCCACAGCGTTCTGAGCTGTGTTATGAGCTGTGACGGCAGGTTCCAGGCCGTCAAGAGCCAGGGAACCTGCCGGAAGATGTCCAGCAGTTTTTCCCACGGATCGAATATGTTCAGCAGGTTTGCCGTGCGGGGAGGGAAGGGGCGGAGGAATTGGTTTGTCCGCGCCGGCTGGTCCGCGACGCCGGAGCGCGTCATCGTTCCCGCCCGAGACAGAGATAGGATTCCCTGCTTGAGGACCTGGTAGGTGCGGGGGAGCGGTTTCCTTCGCCCTGGCTGTCCCGCGACGCCAGGGCGGCCTATCGTTCCCGGTCGCGCTTTCGTTGGAGTTCGCGCTCGCGCTCCTGCTGCGTTTGGCGCTCCTGGGCTTTCCCCTTTCCCAGCTCCTTCGCTTTGGCCTGGTCGTCCTGCTGTTTGATGAGTTCGTCGTACCGGTCGGGGCCGCGACGGCGCGGGTGCCGCGCTCTCGTGGGTCGTGGCTGGGGCTCGCTGGGTTCGCGCTCACGGTCTTTTTCCGGAGCGCGCTCGCGGCGCAAGTCGCGAAGCTGCTGGCGCAGGTCTTGGGCCTGAATGCGGTACTCGGTCGCGCGGCCGCGCTGCCTTTTGGCCTCGTCGCTGTTGAGACGGCCGGTGATGATCTCAGACTGTGCGGCGATCCGGTCGCCGGTCAGGGCGAGATATTCCGCTCCCTCGATCCGCTTGCGGAGATCGAGCGCCTGGCGCTCGATCGGGTCGGCCGTCTGGGCGATCTGCTGATCGTAAGCCTCGCGGTCGCGGCGGAAGGCGGCGTATTCGGCCATCGCCGATTTCGCGAGAGAGGCGTAGGGGTCGCGGATATCGTAGTGCTGGCCGAGGGCCTGGGCATAGCGGGAGCTGGCTTCGCGGATCGGGCCTTCCCTGGCTTTCTCTGCGAGCCTTGCCTGCCGTTCGGCTTCCTGTTTGCGCTTGTCCTCCTGGGCGATCCGGTTCAGTTCGGCGTTATAGGCGTCGATCTTCGCTTGCTGCGCATCGAGGCGCTGTTGCGCGAGGCGCATTTCTTCGGCCTGTGCTGCCTGCCGTTCGGCATTTTGTTTTGCCTCGGCCTCGACGCGCTTATTTTCGGCGTCGCGAAGTTGCTGGAGGCGATTCTCTTCCTCCTGCCTGGCTTGCGCCTGTCGTTGCGCTTCCTCCTTGGCAGCCTCTGCCGTTCTGTCCTGGTCGGCGGCGGCCTGTTTCTGGCGGGCCTGTTCGTCGTCCTGGGCTTGCTTTTGCCGTGCCGCTTCCTGTTGCGCCGCGAGTTCCTGCTGTTTCGAAAGATCGTCAGGCATGGGGGCCGCCTTGCCGCCGGGGGAAGCCGGCGGTCCAGAGCTTTTAGGATACTTCGATGCGTCTTGCGGCTGCAATGGCTGTGTTGGGGTTGGCGGCTCCGGTTCCGGCGGAAGGTCCGGCGCGGGGGGCCAGCGCCCTTCTGGCTTGTTCCAGAAGGCATCCACGGCCTGGACGGTCTTCTGGATTTGCTCCATCCGTTCGGCTGCCGATGGGCGGGGCGGGCGCGGCGTTGGGGCGGGCGGCTCCGGTTCCGGGGGGCGTTCCGGCGCGGGGGCAGGGCGCTGGCCCTCCTTCTTCCAGAAGGCATCCGCTGCGCGGACGGTCCTCTGGATTTCCTCCATCCGTTCGACCGCGAGCTGCCGCCTGAGTTCTTCGATGCGTTTATCGCACTCGGCGAGGTCTCTTTTCGCAAGCGCCAGGTTGTCGTTGGCGGCTTTGATGCGGCGATTCTGATCGCCCCGGTCGGTGTGGATTCCCGCGTCTTCCATCGCCTGCAAGTTGGGACCGAGGTGTGTGGTGGGCTGCCGGTCTAGCCCCTGGTCTTCGAGGCTGCGATGATCGACGCGGGCTTCGTGGCCGTACTTTTCGAGAGCGCGGTTCTGGTATTCGGCCCAGCGTTCCCGCCAGTGTTCGATAAGGGCCTTGCGGTTCCAGTCCCGGTTCTTGGCGCCGAACCCGCCGTCCTCAACGTCGCGCATGGTGAGCAGGATATGGGCATGGTGGTTGGTGCCGTCGCCGCGTTTTGGCGGGGCGTGAATGGCGATATCGGCGACCATGCCGCGATCGACGAATTCGGCCTTGACGAATTCGCAGACGAGCTGAACGTGCTGCTCGTGGGTCAGTTCGTGGGGCAGGGATAGCTCGATATTGCGGGCGAGCTGGGCCGTGTCGCGCTTGGTGCTCAGATCCTCGCGGCGCTCGACTTCGTTCCATAGGCGCAGGCGGTCGAGCATCCACTGGGGGGCGTTCTCGGGGGTGAGTATCAGCGTATAGAGGACGGACCAGGAACGCCCCGAATAGTCCTTGATGTCGCCGGTGCGCTCGTCGCGCAATTTCTCGCCTGCCCGGTAGGCCGCAGCGGCGACAACGGATTGAGCGGCGGAACGGGAAACGATGGCGGCGGAGAAGCGGAATTGGGCCATGGGTCATGCCGCCTTTCCGCCTGGCCGGCGCGGCGAAACCGGGTCCTGGTCCAGCGGGGAAACGCTGGCCGTGGGTGCCGGGGCGCGGAAGCCCTGGCGCTGGGAGTGCCGAGGGAGCAAGGCTCCCTGGCGCTGGGTCTCGGGAGCAAGGCTCCTGAGCGCGCATCCAATCCGCGCAGGGTTGGGCAGGGTCAAGGGGCGCCGCCCCTTGTCGTGGGTGCGGGGGCGCGAAAGCCCCGCCGGAGTGCAGAGGCGGAGCCTTTGCCGCACGACATTCCGAAGGAATGTATAAGTGCGCACTTCGCTCCGCTCGTGACCCAGGTATCGCGGCATGGTAATTATCTTTCGCGTTTTCCGGCCCCCGGTCTTCGGCCTTTCACAATTATCATACCAGACGAGGGTTATTATTCGGCAAACGGCAAGCATACCGGGGTATGTCTTTCGGTGGGGCTAACGAAGAAGAAAAGGGGATCATGTGGCCACCGCGTATGGTGTCCCCGACTTCGCGGGATGCTCGTTAGCGCCCGGATTATCCGGCACCGGCATTTTTGCGATTTTGCATACCGGGGTATGCACACCGTTAAGCAAACGACAAAGCTTTTCGGATAATATCTCAGCGAGGGCTAACCACGAGGGGAGGAAGCGATGTGGCTACCGCGCAGAGTACTAAACGATGAGATGGCCCAGGCGCTCAAACGGCGGGAGCAATCCAGGGCCGATGTTGCGGATGTCAAAAACCGCATGAAGATTATGGACCGCAAGCTCGAGACGCGGCTCAAGATCATCGGGGGGGCCGCCGTGTTCGCCCATGCTAGGGTGAATAGCGTGTTTCGCGAGGAGCTAAGAAAGGTGTTCGACGCAACCGTCACCCGCCCGCACGACAGGGCGATTCTAACAGAGTTTTTTGGCGAGCTTTCGCCAGCAGACTCGCCGCCGGTGCGCCCGCTGAAGTCGCCTGGGGGGCCTCCCTCCGGTGCGGCTCCGGCATAGAGAATAGACGGCTGCGCGGCTTTCGAGAGGCGCGCCGGCGCCGCCCGCGTCATAGGTCGTCATATGGGCGTATGCAGCGAATCGCGCCCGGCCCGTAGGCCGGAGCGCGACTTCGGAACTCTGCATTCGCCTCTGGCGCTTTGAGCCTTCACCGTACGCGCATAGCAGGAATTCCGACATAAAATCGTGCTCACATATCCATGTGAGGGTATAATTGCAGGATAGGGGGCAAATATGCCGCATGTCCGCAAGACAGTCGAAGAGCTGATCGCCGAGGAAGAAAAAAAGGGCGCCCAGGTGAAGGCCAGGATGGCGGAACTCAAGGCCCGGCAGCGGGGCGAGGAACGCAAGCGGGACAATCACCGCAAGATCGTCGTCGGAGCCGCCGCGATCGCTCACATCAGGATCGATCCGCAGTTCCGCAAGGAGTTGCGGGAGGCTTTGGACAAGGCCGTGACCGATCCCAGGCACCGGGCCGTGATCCCCGATCTCCTGGACGAGAAGGCGTTTCAGGAGTCCATGCGCGCGGCGGCCAAGAAAGCCTCCGAGGAAGCCAAGGAAGCGCAGGAAGCGGCAGCCGCCGCGCGGGCCGGGGAGGCGAAGGGAGCGGCGGCGGAGAACGAACCCGCGCCGGCGGCAAAGGAACCGGCGGCGGCGCCGCCACACAGGAAGCACGGGCCGCACAGCCAGGAAGCGCCCCCGGCCTGATTGTTTTCATTGGGCGCGCAACCAGAGCCCGGCCGGCTGCATCGCTTATGTGATCGTATCGTCCATGCCGGGACTTATGCCGGGGCAAACACTCGCGTCACTACCGGGAGGGGGCAGGCAGGCCGGAGCGCAGCGGATCATCCCGCCGCTTCCTGCGGACATCCCGATTCTGCCGGGCAAGCTCAAGGCTGCCAGGGGCAAGAGGCGGGTGCCGGCGGGCCTGATTGTGTTTGTTGCGCTTGCGGGCCTGGTGGCGCTGATCTGGTTCTCCGTTTGGTATGGCGACTATGACAGCAAGCGCATCGACCCCGTGGTGACGCGCGCGCTGTTGGCGCATGCGAAGAAGGGGACCCTCCTTCCGGTCACGCTTTGGAGCGGGCCGCGCCTGCTCCAGATCGTGTACGCGTTTCCCAACAGTCAGGCCGCGCCGGGAGTGCCGGCAACGACTTGCGTTACGCTCAACGTGATCGACCCGAAGACGGGCGCCAAAGACACGAGCGCGAAGTACCGGTCGGGAGCCGTCACCTGCATCGAGGGAGTTGCGGTCACGATTCGCTGAAAGCGTCCGCGCGTTTGCGGACGGGAGGTCATGCCGATTATGCCGTCTGGTGTGCTTGGCACGGCTGCGTGGAGTACGGACCCCGGACACTGGCGCTACGAACCGCTCGCGGGGCAGGGCGCTCCCGTGGCCGGGCGTTTTTTGCTGCTCGGAGAGAACCCGAATATCGGGGGCTTTCTGCATGTGCGGGCTCCCCGGCAGCACTTGCTCTCGATCGCGCCGACGCGCTCGGGCAAGGGCGTCTCGCTCATTATTCCTAACCTTCTGCTCTACGAGGGAGCCGTTCTTGTCGTCGATCCCAAGGGCGAGAACGCCTGGGTCACCGCCGGCCGGCGCCGGGCGCTCGGCCAGAAAGTGGCGATCGTCGATCCCTGGGGCGAGGTCAATCGCCGCTATGGAGCGATGGCGGGCAAAGAGGAAAAATCGATTGCGCGGTTCAACCCGCTGTCGATTCTCAAGCCGGGAACGGACGATTTTGTCGAAGACCTGGGCTATCTGGCGGACGCCCTGATCATCACCCAGAGCGCGCGGGACCCGTATTGGGAGGATACTGCCCGCGAGTTGTGGGCCGGCCTCATGGCGTTTGTCGTCGAAAATCCGGCATACGCTCCGCACGCATCTCTTGCCCTCGCCCGCAAGCTGCTCATGAAATCGAATACGGAATTGGCGCGCACGATCCGGACCGCGATCGAGCTTGGTCCCGGCAGCGTGGCGGCTCTGAAACTCGCGCAATTCGCGACTTTGGAAGAGAGTACCGCGATCATGTCCGTGGTGTCGGCCGCCAGGACGCAGACGGCCTTCCTGGATAGCGACGCATTGAGCGGCAGCATGGACGCTTCGGGTTTCAGTTTTGACGAGTTGTGCGGGGGAAATATCTCCGTCTATCTGGTGCTGCCGCCCGATAAGCTGGAAACATACGCGCGCTGGCTGAGGCTGATGGTGTCGGCGGGCCTCCGCGCGGTCGCGCGCGGAGGATCGCAAAGCCGGCTAGGACTTCCTACGCTTTTTATGCTGGACGAGTTCGGGACCATCGGCAAGCTGAACGCGGTCGCGCAGGCTTACGGGCTCATGGCGGGGCTCGGCATGATTCTGTGGACCTTCTCGCAGGACCTCAATCAACTGGTGCGCGACTACCCGCAGCATTGGGAGACGTTCATCGGCAACTCGCAGGCGGTGACGTGTTTCGGCGTGATGGATAATTTCACGGCGGAGTATATCAGCAAGATGCTGGGCATCGCGACCATCGAGCAGACAACTGTCGCGACCTCCGTAGGCACGTCGGTGGGGCCGCCCGTGCTCAACGCGCCGATATGGGCTTCGAGGACATCGCGTTCGACCTCGGTAAACTACTCGACGCAGACGATGAGCCGGCCGCTTTTGCATCCCGACGAGGTCCGCAGCTTGGCCGGGGACCGTTGCCTCATCATGGGAAACTTCCCGCCGATTCTCAGCCGGCGGATCGTCTACCACGAGGATTGGGATCTCCTGCACTGCTCGCGGGAAGATCCGCACTTTCCCCGCACCGAGCAGGTGCGCTGGCGCGCGCTGCAGAGAAGGCTCCACGAGATGGGTTCGGTCGCGCGGCTGCTGAAGGAGTACGACTTCGAGGTCAAAGGGCTGCGGCGCGGACGATACGAAGTGAAAAGCACTGACGGAACGTGGACGCACACTTTTCCCAGCGATAACGAACTCTGGAGTTGGACGTACGCGGTGGTTATGGACAGCACCAAATTCACGCTTGCGCCGTCAAGCGGATCAGCGCCCGCGCAGGAAAGCGGGTCGGCGTAATCGCGCGAGACGAACTCGGGTCCCCCTTAAAGTTGCTCGGCAATAAGTCAAAACGAAACAATCTTGCACACGAACCGATTGAAAGGCCCTTTCCCGGTTGCGGTTCTGCTTCTCTTTGCGGCCCGAAGGGCCGCAGTTTCTCCGCTCTGCCCGTCCTTCCCCGTCCTGGGGCCGTGTCCGGCTCCAAGATGGGTCTTTCAAGCCCTGCATTCGGGTTAAAAGGGCCGGAATCGCCCCCTAGCTTTCCTGGAAAGCATTGCGCCGCCATGCGGCGCTCATTCTACGTAAGAATCTGGGGGTGGATTCTCTCTGCGAAGTAGAATCGCTAGGAGCGTCCGCTTTGGGCTTGAATAGCGGCGCTCCCAGATCACCCAACTGGGCGCGGTCCGGCACCGGGAAATTCACCCGGTAGGCGTTGGTCTGCTGCTCGACGCGCTCGCGCCATACAAAGCGGCTGGTCAGCTCGTTCCAGATTTGCGCACCCTTGCGCGCGATCCGCCGCGTGATGTCGAGGATGCCCGCCCGTTCAAGCCGCTTCAGCGCTACGGCAATAGTCTGCACACAGAAGCCGGTCTGCTCCTGGATCTGCTTGTAGCTCGGGTCGCAGCGTCCGCTTTTGATGTCGAGGAAATGGCACAACAACGCCCGCAGCACCATGAGCGCGGACTGGCCGAGCACGCCGTCGCGCTGGCCGGGCGCTTTGGTGCTCCGCTCCAACACTTCGGCGCGCTCCATGATTTGCGCGCGCGCTTTGGTCGAGATCGGGCGGCGGAATTCGCCGCCGCGATCGAAGACGCTGCCGCGCCGCCACGGGCGCGGGTGGTCCTGCTTCGGGCGGGGTGATTCGCAGGTCATGGGCGTGATGGGTGGAAGATGGGCGAATAGCATGGTGATTCTCTCCGTTCCGGTTGCAGAGCAACCGCCCGGATGGGCCGAAAATCGGCGCAAGTTCGCCCGTCGCAAGAATCACTCTTGCAAAAGCCGCGATTTCGGGGGATTCTCGTGATTGTGATCCACGAGAAATCCCGGCTTCGGCCGATATGCAGCCCGCCTCCCAGGCGGGTTGTTTATTTGTGGGCTTCGATAACTCCTTGAATGGTGGTCGTGCGGAGCGATTCGGCCCCGCAACATGAAATCGTGCCGGGATTCCAGAGATTAGTCGAGCCGGAATTTTTGAGGGATTTCAGGTGGATACCCATAGTGTAGCTGCGGGTGCGGTTCCATACCACAAGCCCAGGCAGTAAAGTGCCTCTCCCGCGACGGTTAACCACAGGAGAGGCAGATGGAATATTACATAGGCTTAGACGTCTCACAACGGCAAACAGCGATCTGTATTGTCGATGACAAGGGCGCCAGGGTAGCGGAAGGCAAGGCTCTCACAGAGCCATCCGATATCTACGCCTGGATAAGAAAGCATGTTGATCCCAAGCTGGTCGTGAAGGTCGGCCTTGAAGCCGGTGCCATGAGTGCCTGGCTGTGCACGGAACTGAGCAAGCTGGGCTTGCCGATGCTATGTATTGAAGCATTCCAGGCCGCCGAGTTTTTGAAAGCTCAGCGCAATAAGACGGACAAGAACGATGCGCGCGGATTAGCGCAGATGGTGCGCATGGGCGGCGAATTTATCAGGCCGGTGATTATCCGCAGCCAATCCAGTCAGGAGGCACGTGCGCTGCTCACGATGCGCCAATTTCTAGTCCATCAAAAAACAGGTCTCGAAAACAACATTACAGGTACGCTTAAGCCGTTTGGTCTGATCACCCCGCGCGGCAACATCAGCGCAAAGACCTTCCGCGACCGCGTTCTTGCAACCCTTGATCGGGCCGATGAACGCGATATTCTTGTTCGTGAGGCGGTGACGCCATCGCTCGACCTTTACGACACTCTATGCAAGCAATTGGCTGTTCTGAGCAAGAGAGTCGAGGCCATGGCCAAGGCTGACCCTGTTTGCCGTCTTCTGATGACGGCTCCTGGCGTCGGCCCTATCGTGGCTTTGTCCTTCGTTACCGCCGTTGAGAATCCAAAGCGCTTTGCAGACCCGGAGAATATTGGCGCCTATTTCGGCCTGACCCCAAAGCAGTATCAATCCGGCGAGACCGATATAAGAGGCAATGCTTCCCGGCGCGGTGACATCATGACGCGCGCTCATCTGGTTCTGGCGGCAACAGTGATTTTGACCGGCGCCAAAAAGTGGTGTGCCCTCAAAGCGTGGGGCATGAAGATCGCCAAAAAGCACGGCTTCTTCAAAGCCCGTATCGCGGTTGCCCGCAAGCTCGCCATCATTCTGTGCAAGATGTGGCTGAGGGGACAGGAGTTCTGCTGGACAAATGCTCCGGCCGGCACGGCTTTGGCGGGAGCAACTCCCACCTGATGTGATCCTTCTGGCTAATACCCGGAAGGTGTCCCTGCGAGGGGACGGAGGGGCGGTGACTGCGGTTACCCGGTGATGGCAATAGACCTTCGACGACCCATTGCACATCGAGATACCCATTGCGGCACCACTCTTCTGAACGAACCCTATACTGCGGCCAGCATAACAAAACAGACATGCTGATCAGACCGCGAAGAGACCCATGCCCCTCTCGTAGAGATTTTTTTGACACCATCACTGGCCAAGGCCAGTGTGAACTGCGTGGAAAACGCTTGACCGTCCATGCGGCCAAACCTGTTCGCGCGTCCGCGTTTTCCACGCAGTTCACACCACAGCCACAACAACCCACTGTTTTAAATGAAAAAGAAAAAGGGAAAAGATTCTGCTTGCCAAAACCGCAGCTAGAGACCGGGTAGCCAGGTGTGACTCGCAGGCGGTTAGGTGAAATATGGGATTGTGGGCAGCGATGGTTCGAGGTTTGCGCCAGCAATTGCGCTGGCTGCGGCCCCTCTGGGTGCGGGTTTGACTCCCGCGAGAGTCGAGTATTTGGTTTCTACTAGGGTCAAGACTCATTAATTTGATTTGCCTTATTCTTATTGTGGGCGATTGTTGGTTTTCGATTAATAATTTATTATGATTTCGATGCGATAATTTCTGCATGAATGCTGACGGTGTGAATCATGGCGATGTGCTTTTAAGCAACGTGAGCGGTTCCAACTCATATAGGGGCACCAGCAATGTATAAGGCGGATTATTTTTCATCTGTCCTTGGTGATGCTATTCCCGTCAGGCTTGCGGCACGCTCTTTCATCATCCCGGTTCCAAAGGATAGCGGGCGGCTCATGGTTTATCCGGACGACGTTGAAGGATGTCCTGAATTAAAAAAAGGGATGCCCATTCTAAATAAAAAAGGTGAGCCAAAGGGGACGGGTATTGTTTTTACCAATTACACGGACGGCAAGATTGTTCAGGGAGCGCGCGATGACGGCAAGGAAATGATCATTATCAATGGCATCTCTGCCGAGCAGGCCGGACAACTTCTTGACTATTACAACAGCATTATCCCCGTTCCAGAAAAAGCAACCGAGAAAAACATTCGTGATATCCTCCGCTACGCGCACGAAGATTTGGGAATTGATGATTTGTTCAACGGTGATCGCCACAAGATTCCCAGCTTCGAGCCTGAATCCCGTCATCCTCACGATAGTGATTGTGGTGTGTTCATTCGCCGTAGCAACGAAGAAAGATTTGCGCTTGTCGGCGTTGGCGCAGGAATTTTTGAGGGCCCTGCAAGCTCTCCGCAGAGATTTGAAGGAAATGTCGTTGTGGTTTCAAATGCCACACGCACATGGATGGTGCAGACGGATGCCTTCTTGAAAACCTATAGGCATCCGGATGATCGTGAAATCAAGTTAGCCGAGCTTCCGGCTTTTGCAATGCACGAAAAAATACCATGCAGGTGTTCCAGCCCTATACCCTAGACCAAGGAAGATAGAAGCGGCCCCGGTTTCGCGCCGGGGTCGGCATAGCCGCGAGAATTGGCGGCTTTGCCTTGGCGATAAATATGCCGGAGCTTCGGGATTGAAGCTCCGGCATACGGTCCCTAATAAAGCTCGCGGTCGAGCATCTCTTTGAGCGCGGACATGATTTCCTCCTGGTCGGTGTAGTCGTCCAGCTCGAACGATTCGAGCGGCTCGGAGTTGGTGATCATGTCTTCGATTTGGGCGATGTCGGGCATGTGATGTCTCCTTTTGGTTGAGAAGAGCGGCCCCGGCTTCGCGCCGGGGCCGCTAGGCGGCTAGAACTCCTCGCTGCCGCCGTTGTTGCTGGAGTCGTTCTTCTTGGCCCTGGGACGATCCCAGATCAGGGCGTAGCCGTCCGGAGTCTTGAACAAGGCGCAATAGATCGGCCGGGCGAAAGTCGGATCGTCGAGCTTGACCGAGAAGTATTTCGCGGTTTCGGTTTCCCGTTTCCAGGCCGCCCCGGCTTCAAATGCGCCGATGGTCGCGCGGAGTTCGGGGCCTTTGCCCTTTTTCTCGACCGGCGTAAGAACGATCTTTTGCCCGTTGAGTGAGGGGATCAGGAGTGTTCCGATGAAGCTGCCGTCGTTCTGCTTCGCGAAATTTGCAATCGTAGCCATGATAGTTTTTCCTTTCAGTTCTTGAGTTCGCTCAATGCGTCCTCGACAGCGACCGTTAAGACGCCGCTGGGCGACGGCGCTCAACACCCCGGAGCATCGCGGAGGGGCTTGGGAATTTTGCAGCGAAGCGGCGGGCGAGGAGACCCCAGCGCAGCGGGTCGGGGAAAATTTTTGTTGACAGTTTCTGTCAACAAAACCCGTAGGGCGCCGCAGGCGATTTTGGAGCGTAGCGATCGCGAGGAATCGCGCTTGCGCGAGGGGAAAATTCCTGTTGAACGCCTAGACCAAGGCGTTAGTGTCGCGTCAGGAGAGGATGCAATTGATCGAGCGGACTCATGATTATGCCTGAAAGGAATTTCATGGCGGCCACGTTGCCGCGAAGCATGACGGTCGGCTGTGAGGGACACGACGCCCTCGCTCAACGCTTACGGCGCTGTCGTTGCCGGTCGAATATCTGCAAAGGCCCCATTACGCGACCTCTTGAAGCGCATTCGGGGCGGCCTGGATGCGGCGGGAAGCCGTCAGGAAATGACCTGCGTCAAGCTCGATGCCGATGAAGTTCCGGCCGATGCGCCTTGCGGCCACAAGCGTGGACCCGGAGCCACAAAATGGGTCAAGGACCAGGCCCGACGGCTCGCAGAAGGCGTCGATCAGCGGTTCGAGCGCCTCAATCGGTTTTTGGGTCGGATGGAGCCGGTTGCCCGTATAGGTCCAGTCGATCACATCCGATATCGGCTTCATCGGTGGAGACGGGTCGCCCCTCGCGAGGAGATAGGCTTGCTCGTGCTCGTAGCGCATGTAGCGGACGGATGAGGCGTAGCGCTTGCGAAAGACGACGTGGCCCGCAATGCGGAAGCCCGCAGCGCGCCAGGCGGCCATGAAGAGATCGATTTTGTTCCAGCCGTAGAAGCTGACGCAGAACGATCCGTCTTTCAGGACGCGATACATCTCCGCAAAGGCGGGGTGGAGCCAGCGGTCGTTGTCGTCGTTGGCGACGCGGCGTCCGGAGCGGTCGCGATAGTTCACGAGATAGGGCGGGTCGGTCAGGATGAAATCGACGCTCTCAGCGTCGAGTCCGCGCATGAGGCCGACGCAATCGCCGAGCATGACGGAGTTGACGGCGTTGAAGCTGCGGCGGGTCATGCTGCACCGCCTTTCCCGCTGGGCAGTCCGAGATGCCGGTTGAGCTTGCCCGGCTCAGAATACCCGTAATCGATCCGCGCCGTGCCGAAGGCGTAGAAATGCGCCCAGGTATCGAAGCCCTCGGTGATCTCCCGGCAACGGTCCACGAGATCGAGGGCGGCCTGGTGGTCGTCTTTAAATGGACCGGCCAAGAAGCCGAAGCGGGCGCCGTCGTGGATGGTGACGTAGTAGTTGCCCGGTCTTGTATCGGGGATTTGCGCGGTCATGGTGCACCGCCTTTCGCTTTGCTGGAAACTTTGCGGCCGAGGTCATAGGCAGCGTGGAGGGCGGCTTTAACGGCCCAGACGCTGACCTCGTGAAAGTCGAGACCGTCAGAGTGACGAGCTTCGAGTGTTCCGATGCGCAGATGCTGGCGCGCAATTTCTGCGAGTTGTTTGTCAACGTAGGTCATGCTGCACCGCCTTTCGTTTCTTCGACAATGGCTGCAAGGGTACGGACTGCGGCGGCGAGATCGCCTTTTTCCCATGAGGCGATGACCGCTTCTGCCGCAGCCAGCAGCTTGAGACCGGCCCGTTCGACACGATGTTCGAACGTCATCCATGAAGCCAGGTCGCCTTCGTCGCATGACGAAATCACTATTTCCCGGACGCAGTAGCCTTCGGCGACGGGATCAAGCTGGTCTTCGCTGAGCTTGTCTTTCTCCAGGAATTCCCTGGCCTGTTGGAGGGCGTCCTCGGCCGAGGGGGCATGGAAAATCTCCGTCGCCATGCCTGCCGGGGTGTGGAAGGTCGCCATATAAGAAGTTTCTTCGTCATAGTGTTCCTGCGCGCGCTTGAGCGCAGAATCGAAGCTGACTTTCTCGCGATTGCACCAATGGCGAAGATCGCAGAGAAGATCGGACAACGCATCGTCGTAATCGGTGCCAGTGGTGCATTGAAAATGCCGGAGCGCGGCGGCAGCCCATTCGGCGCGATCGAGATTTGTAGGCATGTGATTTCCTTTCCGTTTCTGAGGCCGCCACATTGGGGCCTCGACGGCGATGGATTGAGCGGCGGGGAGCCCTCTAAGCGGAAGGGCGAGGGATCGGAGGGGGATCACCCGGCTGCACAAGCGCAGCGCGGAAGGCGGGGAAACCGAGCCCGAGGGCGCAGCCCTTGCCCTGGAGCGTGAGGTACGCCGCTAGACTCAGCCTGAAAATCAAGAGGCCATGGGGCGGCCGGAGCGAAAGCGGGAGTTTTTGCGATGCTAAACGAATGCCGAGGGGCTATAAGCGCGGCGATCAGCGTTCACGGTCGCGCTGTTTGGGCGGCTGGGCCTTCCAGTTTTTCTCAAGCTCATCCAGTATGGTTTTCATTTCGGGCTCTAGCGGCTTGGCGTCCGGCTCCGGTTCGTCGAGCCGGTTGCGGATGTCAGCGAGGATGGCATCGATTTTCTTGAGATCGCTAAAATGCGGATCTTCGGGGCCATGCGTAATTAAGTCCTCGGCTACAACGCGGCACACAACAGCAGCCGCTCGGGCCGCTTTTAGAAGTTGCGGGTCGGCGTCTGCGGGAATTGGGTGATGAAGAACGAGCCAGGGATCTTCGGCAAGACGTTCGACGGTTAGCTCCCTTTCCATGTCCATAAGCGATTCATTGTAGCAAAGGAAAGCCACTTATGGCGGCGGTTCGGCGCATAACCGACCGGGGCGCCTCAGCAGCCTGCGGGCGCGGCGAGGGCTGGAGGCGGCGTGAGGCGGTCAGGAAATGCTCAGCGAGCGCCAATCGTTGGGCTGAAGCGCTGGGCACACGTGGAGATTCCGGCAACTGATCGGAGATACATTCGGCTAGGTAATTAGGTATAATATCGGGAGAAATAGAGGCGGCGATGCTGCGTATCAATCCTCCTGGCAAAGTTCTTAAGGAAATGAGTGCGGAAGAAATGGCCCGAACTCCGGTCCTCTTGGGGCTGGACATAGAAAAGAGTGCCGCAGGCGTGTTCAAGATTTTTATTGAGATCGTATTCCAGTCGATTCGCTTAGAACGGCTCTTCGGACAAGGGAATTGGTATATTGGCGCGAACCAAGTCGACCTCAAACTTTGGGCAACCGGCGCCAACATTACCGATTACACCCAGGCTACCACGGTCACTGTTACATATACTGTGATTAAATCTAAGAAGAGGGCTACTGGAGCGAAAATAAAGCCCGAAGTTAAGGGCCCTCTCGACACCAGCGCCAGCATCGGAGAGATTGGGGTTAAGCTTGAAAAAGGTGAAGAGCTACAGACGATGTATAGCGGCACCGAGAATGAGCTTAGTGTGACAAAGGCAAATGATGTCGTGCAGTGGGAAAAATCAATGCCTCATGGTGGCAAAATTATTCGAGACTATCTACATGGTAATCTGTCGTTATGGGCTGACTGCACGTGGGCGAACGGCCAGGACAAAACTGGGGAGGTTGACCTGTACACCTTTCCGTCTTTGTTTGACAACGACAGGAAGATGTATTCGCGTGGTAAGTCGATCCTCATGAAATGGATCCTGTACTATAATGAGAAGGTATTAGAAAACGAGTCAGGCATAAAAGTGCAATTTGAAATCAAATGAGACGCTCTAAGAGACAGAAAACCATTAAGCTGGATCAGAATGTCGATCGGTTGCTAGAGCTAGTTGCTCAAGCCAAAGACGACGATTTCGATCCTCGTCTGCTGGAAGAGGTCATCCCGGATAAACAGATGTTTCTTGAGTATCTGAAGCACAACCGGCTCATGGATGACCCGGCGGCAAAATCCATCCTTGCTAAACTCGGGCTGAATGTAGCGGAACAAACCGTCGAAAACGAAATACAGGAGATCGGCGGCTGACCAGTCGACCCTCCGAAGGTTGGGCAAGTTATCAGAAATGAGCCCGACAGACAGGTCGGTCCATGAGGTATTTCTCTGGATAGGATCTTGTGGGTACGATCATATTTCAACCTGCAGAAAAAGTAGGACCCTGCCGCAGTTGCTTCTCTTTCCGCCGCTGACCTGTGGTCCTGCGCGCCACCTACGACCGCGCTCATCCGTGCGCCAAGGTGTGAGGGCGGCTCGTCGCGTGTGATGGAATATCTTTGGCGGTATTACGACGGCTTGGCTCCGCCGGGGTTGTGACCGGCGCCGGCATCAGGACGCGCGGGTTGCGGTGGCGCTCCTGGCGGGGGCTGATTGTTTTTCTTCGCTGCTGCGATGATAGCCTTAACTTCAGGAGAATTATGCAGCCCGCTTTTTTTTGCGAACTCAGCAAATGCCTCAGGATCGACCTTGGCGATTTCGACAAGCTTATCGAGATCGCCTTCCGGCGCATCAGCAATAGCTTGTAGGATAGCAGCAGTTTTTTCGTCGATCTTGATGACAATTTCCTTCGTCTTGGGCTTAGGCTTCTGCATTGTCTGGTTTCCTTGCGTCTGAGGTTGCTTATCGTGGAATGAATGTAGCAAACGAACGAGAGTCGAGCATGATGATTCCGTATCCGTTCCGATTTGCGCCGTCATTTCACCTGGCAGGAACCGGGTGCGGCTCTCCTTGGGTGCGGTAGATTTGGCGTCGCCGGACGGGTGTCCTGGGGCGCGGGGGCGGTCAGCCATGCTGCCACGGCCACCCAATTGAATCGCACGAAGCGCCCGAGCCGCAGGCATGGAATCGGATTCCGGCAGCGCCCACGGGTCTTTTCGTAGACCCAGGAGTCGGGCACCTTGAGCCTTGAGGCAAGTTCCTCGGGCGTGATGATGTCTTCGGCTTTCACCAGACACGCGGATGCTTCGGCCCACGAGGATGCGGCGCTTTGGCTTGTGCGATTCGCATGTTCGAAATTCCCCGTCATGTGAGTCCCTTTCCTGTTGGAGGCCGCCACAACAGGGCCTCGACGGCTAGGGATTGAGCGGCGGGGAGCCCTCAAAGCGGAAGGGCGAGGGATCGGAGGGGAATCACCCGCTTGCACGAAGCGCAGCGAAGGAAAGCGGGGACACCGAGCCCGAGGGCGTAGCCCTTGCCCTGGAGCGTGAGGTACGCCGCTAAACTCCGCCTGAAAATCAAGAGGCCCTGAGGCGGTCGGCGGGAAAGGGGATGCGGAAACAGGGGGGGCTGACAAGGTGGCCTTGCAGCGTTAGCGCACGGATGTGCAGAATGGCGGTTGGGAGGGCGGGGGATACCCGCTGCATCCTTGTGAACCAACCTTGGTTTGAAATGCCCTCAGTTCGGTGGAGAATCGAGTCCGTGCTCGGTTTAGGGTTCTGGCCCAGGTATAGGGAGGGGAATCGATCCTCGTTGTTTTGTCAGTGCCACATACAGTTCCGAAGGGCTGGCACCGGACGTTACTTGCTGCACCAGATCCCGGAGCGCCTTCCCACCGCATAAAACGACGCCGCACGCGGCGGCGGCGTCGAAATCAGGGGGTGCGGCTTCGTCTCTCGAAAACACAACCGTGAGCCAACGGTCCGGGGCAACCCCGGTTTCTTGGAAGAGTCGGTCGCGGCGGTTGACAAGGTCAGTAAGCTTTCTAGAGGGGTTTCTGAGAGTGCACTCGGCGAGAATGAAATACTCTTTCCCAAGTGGGCTTCGCCAATACGCAACACTGTCAGGAAGCGCGTCCCTGCTGCCTTTCCCGAACCACAGTACTGCAAATCCAGATGTGCTCAGGAGGCGAGCGACAGCGAGTTCAAAAGCATTTGCCCGAACGTCGTTCTCTTTGTCCAGATGAGCTTTGAGCAGCTTTTGATTGGGGTCGAAGAATTGGGCGATCCGAAGTAGTGTGCTCTCGCGATTGATGCCGCATCGCGCTGTGTCGACTAGGCCGATTCCGGCATAGGAAAGCAGCAAATTCGCCACCGTGGCATCGTCTAGCACGGGGATTGAAAAATGGCGTCGGCCAGCCATGGATGCGTCCGGGAAGGGGTCCTCAATCGGTGTAAGCTCGCCTCCGGGCGGAATCCATTCGATTCTTAGGACCGGTTTGCCGGCCCGGTCTACTTCAATTTCCAGCGTGCGGCTCTTGCGGTCGTAATCGGCGGCCCTGAATTGAGCGGGTAACTCGGCCGAAATCTCGAAAAATGAGGTACTGAGCATGTCGCGCGATGTGTTGAGGCGGAGGAACTTGAACAGTCCATTAAGGCCATCGAAACTTCTAGATTTGTTCTCACGCAACCGATCGTCGATGTCTTGCCACTCGGGTGGGTACATCAAGCAGGAACCGTGTGCGCCGTAGCCTGTCACTGCGATTTGATTCTTCCACCTATTCGTTTTGCCGGGGCGAACTCCTAGAAACCTCCAGGTGCAGTCGCTAGCTCCCTCTGGCGTTAGGCGGACGTCGATATTCCTATGGAATCCCTGCACAACCCATCCGTGCTTCAAGGTACTCACGAGGCCCTTGAAATACTCCGGTTCCAGCCTGCCGGAGAGGACGAGCAGATCGTCAAAACGAACCAATCGTGATAAGCGCGAGCGTGAAGGACGCGGTTCGGTGCTGAGAACAGCCTTACCGCATACGAGAAGCCACTGGGACCCTCTCTTTGCAGCCACACATGAGAGCTTGAGGGATTGGTAAATTTGCTCGGGATCGATGAAGGGATAGACCCTTCTGAGAAAATCATCCAGGGGGTGTAGTGCGTCAGTCATGGCATGTGGGCAGCGGCAAAGCGGATTTTCGCACAAGCTTGGGAGATAAAGAAACAAAACAGGATTTCCGTTTTGGCTTCCTGGCCGCCATCTATTGTACATCAATCAGTGCTGTGCCAGCGCACATGCCGTCACGCCTCAGACGAAACCACAGGTCGGGGCGCGCGTCGCTACCATGGGGACGGGCGGAACGTTGCCGTCTGTTTCAAGTCGATCTTGATGGGACCGGGGCTGCCGCTTTGCGGCGGTTCGGAAGAGCCGGTCTTGCCGGACGGGTTTCCTGGGGCGCGGGGGTGGTCAGCCATGCTGCCACGGCCACCCAATTGAATCGCACGTAGCCCTTGCCCTGGAGCGTGAGGTACGCCGCTAGACTCAGCCTGAGAATCAAGAGGCTCTGGGGCGGGCGACCGTCAAGAGCGATGAGGGAGGTTTATCGAATTCGCGAACGACGCAAGAAAGCGACATTATTGAGCGGACTATAAAGCGGACATATAGTAGGCAATAAGAATCCTTGAAAAACAGATAATGCCATGATATATAGTGATTTGCAGTTATGTGAGAAGCGGTCATGGAAGCGGACATTACAAGGGCAGAAGATCGTGGCGAACTGGTTTCGCTGATGGAGCCTTTACTGATCGGCGAAGACTCCCGTCATCGCGGCGGGTTCACGGACCTCGCGCTCGACCTGGCGCAGAAGTCAGCCGGGTTTCGCCGCAGCCTGCCGGAGAGCACGTTGGCCTCGCTTGCCGAGCTGGTGCGGGCGATGAACTGCTACTACAGCAACCTGATCGAAGGGCACGACACTCATCCCGTCGATATCGAGCGGGCGCTCAAAAATGACTACAGCGGGGATGCCCGCAAGCGCGATCTGCAACTCGAAGCAAAAGCGCATGTCGCCGTGCAGACATGGATCGACAGTGGCGGGCTGAAGGGGCACACGGTCACAAGTGAAGGCATCCGGGAAGTCCATCGCCGTTTCTGCGAGTTATTGCCCGAGGATCTGCTGTGGGTGGAGGACGCGGCGACGAAAGAACGTGTACGGGTTGTCCCTGGCGAACTGCGCAGGCGGGATGTTGAGGTCGGAACGCATGTCGCCGTCAGTCCCGGCGCCGTACCGCGTTTTCTGAGGCGTTTTGAGGACGTTTACGGTCGGCTCAACAAAACGGACTCGATCGTTGGCGCCGCAGCGGCGCATCACCGCCTGGTGTGGATTCACCCGTTTGTCGACGGCAATGGTCGCGTTGCGCGCCTGATGTCGCATGCGATGCTGCTGGATACGCTCGATACCGGCGCGGTCTGGTCGGTAGCGCGCGGCCTGGCGCGCAATGTCGAGGCGTACAAGGGCCACCTTGCTGCTTGTGACCGGACCCGTCGCAACGATCTCGACGGGCGCGGTAATTTGAGCGAGGAGGCGCTCGCGGGATTCACAGACTTCTTTCTCAGAACCTGCATCGACCAGGTTGAATTTATGGAAAGCTTGGTGCAACCGGATCGCTTGCGTGCGCGCATCCTCCTGTGGGCAGAGGAAGAAATCAGGCTGAACACGCTGCCGCCCAAATCGGGCAGTATCCTCGAAGCGGTCCTCTACCGGGGAGAGTTGCCTCGCGGGGATGCCGCCGGCGTTGTGGGAACCGGCGACCGCCAGGCGCGGCGCATTGTCTCGGTACTGACCGAACGGGGGGTACTCGTCTCGGAGAGTCCGCGCGCGCCTTTGCGCCTGGTGTTCCCGGCGGCGCTTGCCTCGCGCTGGATGCCGGGGCTGTTTCCTGAGCGGGTGAACATGTGACCGTCTACCACGCAAAGTATTTCGCGCATGAACTGACCAAGCGTTGTGCCTCGGACAGCGTTGAGAAGCTGGCGACCGCTCTTTCTAATGCGCAAGTGGATCTGAACCCGCATCAGATAGAAGCCGCGCTCTTTGCGTTTCGCTCACCACTTTCGAAGGGAGCGATTCTCGCCGACGAAGTCGGCCTGGGGAAGACAATCGAAGCGGGCATCCTGCTTGCGCAAAAGTGGGCCGAGCGGAAACGCCGTCTGCTGGTGATCTGTCCGGCAAATCTCCGCAAGCAGTGGAATCAGGAACTTGCCGACAAGTTCTTTCTGCCCTCCGCCATTCTTGAGACTCGCACATTCAATGAGGCGGTTCGCGCAGGGAACCTCAATCCGTTTCTATGCGACGGCGCTGTGATTTGCTCCTACCAGTTTGCCCGCTCCAAGGAACCTTACATCCGACAAACTGCCTGGGATCTGGTAGTCGTCGATGAGGCGCACCGGCTGCGCAACGTGTATAAGCCCACCAACAAGATTAGCCAGGCGATCAAGCAGGCAATATTTCCTTTCCAGAAGGCGCTCCTTACGGCCACGCCGCTACAGAATTCCCTTCTTGAACTTTATGGACTCGTCAGCATCATCGACGATTTCACCTTTGGCGATCTCAAGAGCTTTCGCGCTCAGTTTGCTCGCCTCACTGGCGATGCGGATTTTGCCGAACTCAAGCAGCGGCTCCAGCCAATCTGCAAACGGACACTGCGCAAGCAGGTCCTCGAATACATCAAATACACGAACCGGCACGCCCTCGTGCAGGAATTCATTCCTTCGGCCGACGAGCAACGGCTGTACAACCTAGTTTCGGATTACCTTCAGAAGGACACGCTCTACGCTCTCCCCGCAAGCCAGCGTCAGCTCATGACGCTAATCCTGCGGAAATTGCTGGCATCCTCCACCTATGCGATCTCGGACACGCTCGAAGGGTTGGCCAACCGGCTGCAACTCGTGGCGGATGCGGCCGAGCAAGTACCGGCGCCACACGAAGGGCTCGCGGACAATTTCGAGGAACTCCCTGAAATAGAGGATGAATGGCTGGAAGATGAAGACGAGTCGGGGACTTCCTCCGCGACAGCGCAGCAGTTTAGCCCCGACCAACTGCGTGAACTCAAAGAGGAGATGACTACCCTGCGCGAGTTTCACTCCCTGGCGAAGTCCATCGTCAAGAACTCGAAGGGGGAGGTCCTGCTCACCGCGCTGAGGCGTGGATTCGCCGCCGCCGAGCAGGCTCAGAAGAGCAAGGGAGTAGCGGCCCTCCAACAGAAAGCCCTGATCTTCACGGAATCCCGCCGTACTCAGGAATACCTGTATCAGATTCTTGAGAAGACCGAGTTTGGCGGCAAAGTGGTCCTCTTCAACGGCTCTAACACCGATCCGAAATCAAAAGAGATTTATCAGGCGTGGCTGGAACGTCATGCGGGTACTGACGAGATCACGAATTCGCCCACCGCCGACAAGCGCGCCGCCCTCGTCGAATACTTCCAAGACGAAGCGTTCATCATGATCGCGACCGAAGCCGCCGCCGAGGGGATCAACCTGCAATTCTGCAACCTGGTCGTCAATTATGACCTGCCGTGGAACCCGCAGCGCATCGAGCAGCGCATTGGCCGGTGCCACCGGTACGGCCAGAGGTTCGATGTCGTTGTCGTCAATTTCCTAAACCGGAGCAACGCTGCCGATTTGAGGGTCTACCAGCTCCTTGACGAGAAGTTCCGCCTGTTCAACGGTGTGTTCGGCGCCAGCGACGAGGTGCTTGGCGCAATTGAATCCGGGGTGGATTTCGAGAAGCGCATCGTGGCCATCTACCAAAAGTGCCGCACGCCGGAGCAGATCAGCTTCGAATTTGACCAGCTTCAGCACGACCTTGAATCCGAAATTGACGACAAACGAAAAGAGGCGCGGGAGCAGCTCCTGAACAATTTCGACCAGGAGGTTGTCGAAAAGGTTCGCGTCAGCAGCGGGGATTACCTCGATCGCTTTGAGGAGTGGCTTTGGCAAGTGACACGATTCTATCTCGGCCCTTACGCCCGCTTTGACCAGGGCGGGTACTCGTTCATGCTGGAGCGAAACCCGTTCGAAGGGGAGCGGATTCACCCCGGTCCCTATCGCCTCGGCAAGCGGGTCGAAGATGCCAATACCTACCGAATAGGACATCCACTGGCGCAGAGAATTCTAGCGCTCTGCAAGGACATGCCAACAGAGACAAAAGAGATTCGATTCGACTACCGGAATAGTGGCAAGAGAATCGCCGTCGTTGAAAGCCTCGTCGGCAAGAGCGGCTGGATGCTTTGCAGCAAGGCGACGCTGACCGCGTTTGAGACGGAGGACCATCTACTCTTTGCGGGCCTGACGGACGGCGGCGACGAACTCGACCATACGCAGTGCCGCCGGATGTTCGACGTTGCCGGCGAAGAGGCGGGGCCTGCCTCATGCGATCCGGACATCCGCCAGCGTTGTGAGGGGCAGATCACCGCCGAGATACAGCGCATTGCCGACCGCCTCGCCGAGAAGAACGGCGGGTGGTTTGACGCCGAGATGGACAAGCTGGACCGATGGGCGGAAGATCAACGCAGATCGCTCAAAGCTGACCTTGAGGAACTGGATGCAAAGATCAAGGAAATGAAAAGAGAGGCGCGAAGCGCCCCAAATCTGCCGACAAAACTTGACCTTCAGCGCCAGCTCCGGCAGCTTGAGACCAAGCGCAACGAGGCGTGGAAGGAGTATGATGAATCATCCCGCGAGGTGGAACGAAAGAAAGACGGCCTGCTGGACGATATCAGCCAGCGGCTTAACCAGAAGACCGAACGGGAAGAGCTTTTCATGATCCGATGGCAACTTGCTTGAGGGAATAACCATGACCATCGCTGAGAAAGCCAATAATCAGACTGCCGCCGCTGTGACTGCGGAGCCGGAACGCCTTGACCTGCGCTCCCACGACATCGAGGCTGACAAAGAGGCGGAGCTACTGCGGCTATTTCCTGAGATCCGCACGGAAGGCGGGAAAATTGACTTCGACCGCCTGAAACTCGCGCTTGGCCAGACCGTGGATGTTGGCAAAGAACGCTATGGCATGAACTGGCCCGGCAAGGCCGATTGTTTCCGAACGATCCAGGCCCCGAGCGTTGGGACGTTACGGCCCTGTGCCGAGGAGAGCGTCAACTTCGATACGACTGAGAATCTCATCATCGAAGGCGACAATCTGGAAGTCTTGAAACTCCTGCAGAAGTCGTATCTTGGCAAGATCAAGATGATTTACATCGATCCGCCGTACAACACGGGCAATGATTTTATCTATCCGGACAACTTTTCTGAATCACTTGAGACATATCTCGAATACACCAGACAGGTTGATGCAGAAGGGAAGAAATTTGGGACCAACACCGAAGCCGACGGCCGTTTCCATTCGAAGTGGCTCAATATGATGTACCCACGGCTCTATCTCGCGAGAAACCTGCTATCCAGTGATGGCATGATTGCAGTCAGTATCGACGATGCGGAGTGCCACAATCTCAGACTTCTGATGAATGACGTTTTCGGGGAAGAATGCTTCGTTGCCCAGATTGCGGTCGTGAATAATCTTAAGGGTAGAAATGATCGCAAGCACATTGCCACCGCCCACGAATATGTGTTGCTTTACGCCAACCCAGACTTCGTTTCAAACGGCATGCCCCTTTCAGAAAAACAGTTAGCCGAGTACCGACAGAAGACTAAGGATGGTGAGGCGTTTCAGTGGCGTGACCTGCGAAAACGTGGTGGCGCCGATACTCGGAGCGAGCGTCCGAACCTTTACTTCCCTGTGTACGCCGATCCCAAGACCGGGAAAGTGGCGCTTGAAAAGTCCGATCAGTTTTCAATGGAGATTTTCCCACGGAAAAGCGATGGGACGGACGGTTGCTGGCGGTGGGGACATTCCACTGTCTCAAAGAATCTTGTGGAACTTCAGGCTTTCAAGGTTGAGTCGAAGGACAAGTGGAACGTCAGCTACAGGGTCTACCTTGAGAAGGACGGCGAACTGCGCGCTGCCAAGCCCAAGTCAGTGTGGATGGGTCCAGAGTTTTCAACCGATGCAGCGACAAAGACCCTGCGTGCATTGATTCCAGGCATTGAAGACTTAACACCTAAACCTGTTGCATTGGTCGCTCTGCTCGCCCAGATGTCTCTTGATGACGAAGACATCGTTCTTGACTTCTTCGCAGGGTCCGGAACGACGGCACAGGCAGTTCTTGAGATCAACAAAAGCAGTGGGGGGAACCGAAGGTTCATATTGGTTCAGCTTCCCGAGCCAACTTCCCTAACAGATTTTCCGACGATTGCCGAAATCACGAAGGAGCGCGTTCGCCGTGTAATCAAGAAGCTCGATGATGAAGATTCCGGCAAGTTGGGATTGAATGGAGATGACAGTCAAGACCGAGGTTTCCGCGTGTATAAACTCGCCGAATCGAACTTCACAACTTGGGACCCCAGCCTTTCGCATGATCCGAAGGCACTCGAACAGCAACTCGAATTGCACGTCGATCACGTTCGGGAAAACCGCTCCGGTGACGACATCCTCTACGAACTGTTGCTGAAGAGTGGCTTTTTGCTGACGACGGCGGTGGAGAAGAAGGAACTCGCAGGAAAGACTATCTATTCCGTCGCGGGCGGCGCGTTAGTGATCTGCCTGGAACGCGCCCTCACTCTGGAGCTAATCCGCGCAATTGCGGGCATGAAACCGGAGCGGGTCGTCTGCCTGGACGAGGGTTTCGCCCGCAATGACCAGTTGAAGGCCAACGCCGTGCAGACTTTTAAGACCAAAGGCGTCACCAGTTTCAAGACTGTCTGACGGGGTGACCAATGAAGCTGCAATTTGACCCCAATCAGCCATACCAGCTTGACGCGATCGCCGCGCTTACCGACCTGTTCGAGGGTCAGCCGCAAGGCACACCTGAGTATTCCGTTATTCAAATGGGCGATTGGGGCGGGATGTTCGCCGGACAGGAACAAACGGAGCTGGGGGTCGGCAATCAGATTCTGCTGTCGTCCGACAAGCTGCTTGCCAATGTCCGCGCCGTGCAGGCCCGCAACGACATTGACATATCCGATCCGTCAGTACCTCTGGAGGCCTGGGATCTCTTTGATGCTGCCGCCAACGCGGCAAGGACATGCCCGCATTTTTCGGTCGAGATGGAGACAGGCACGGGCAAGACCTACGTCTATCTACGTACGATCTTCGAACTCTCGCGGCGCTTCGGCTTCCAGAAATTCATCATCGTGGTCCCGAGCGTCGCCATCCGCGAAGGCGTGTTGAAAAACATTGAGATCACTGCTGAGCATTTCCGAGCGCTTTACAACAACCTACCGTTCGAGCATTTCGTCTATGACGCGAAGAAGGTCAACCGTCTCCGGCAATTTGCCGTTAGCAACACGCTCCAGATCCTCATCATCAATATTGATGCCTTCCGCAAGAACTTCACGGGCACCGAGGAAGAGCAGAAAAGCAACGTCATCTATAAGGAGAGCGACAAGCTCTCGGGACGGCAGCCCATCGAGTTCGTCCAGGCGGCACGCCCGATCGTCATCATCGACGAGCCGCAGAGCGTTGATTCGACCGAAAAGGCCCAGGAGGCCATCCGGGCGCTCAATCCGCTTTGCACACTGCGCTATTCCGCCACACACCGGAACCTGTACAACTTGGTGTACCGCCTTGATCCCGTCCGTGCGTTTGAACTTCGGCTCGTCAAGCAAATCGTTGTGGCCAGCGCATCGGCTGAGGGAGGTGCTAACGAACCCTTCGTTCGGGTGGAGCAGATCGAATACAAGAAGGGAATCAAGGCGAAGCTTCGCATTCACACCCAAACCGCCGAAGGACCGAAGGAGAAATCCTTCACTGTCAAGAACGGCGCGGACTTGTTCCAACTCTCCGGCGAGCGCGCCGCATACGAGAACGGCTTCGTCATCGCGGAAATCAATGCCGAGCCCGCCAACGAATACATAAGGTTCAACAATGGCCGCATCTTGCGCCTTGGCGAGGAATCCGGTGGAATGCGCGGCGACGTGTGGCGGGCGCAGATCAAGCACACCGTCAAGAAGCATCTGGAGAAAGAGCTTCAACTGCGGCAGCGTGGAATCAAGGTGTTGAGCCTTTTTTTCATTGACCGTGTGGCGAATTACCGCGACTACGATGGCGCCGGACAGGCGGTGAAGGGCAAGTTTGCCGAGGCCTTTGAAGCGGCTCTGGCTGAGTTTGGCAAGGACCCGCGCTATGCGCGGCTCGACTGGCTCAAGCTGCCATTTGAGAACCTGCACAACGGCTATTTCGCTCAGGACAGGAAAGGCGTACTCAAGGATACGCGCGGTGACACCCAGGCTGACGACGAGGTTTACAACCTCATCATGAAAGAAAAGGAACGGCTGCTGTCTATGGACGAGCCGCTGCGCTTCATTTTCAGTCACTCCGCTCTTCGCGAGGGATGGGACAATCCGAACGTCTTTCAGATTTGCACACTCAATGAAACGCGCAGCGCGATGAAAAAGCGCCAGGAAATCGGACGCGGGCTGCGCCTGCCCGTCGATCAGAACGGCCAGCGCGTCTTCGACGAGTCGGTAAACAAGATTCTCGTCATGGCGAATGAAAGTTACGAGGATTTCGCCCGCGCTCTCCAGACCGAATATGAAGAAGATTGCGGCGTCACCTTCGGTAAGGTGCCGCTGACCGCCATCGCCCGGATTGCGCGCGTCGTGGATGGCCAGGAGCAGCCCATCGGGCGCGAAAACGCTGAACTAATCCGTGAATCCTTGGTCCAGCAAAAGATGCTCGACAGCGACGGGCGTATCCAGGCCGCGTTCGATCCGAAGAAGCCCGGCTTCAAGATCGATCTGCCGGAAGGCCAGGGAGACCTCGCCCCGGCGGTGATCGATTTGTTGGCCTCATACCAGATCGAGCGCCAGATTCGGAAGGACCAGGACGAGGGGCCTAACCGGTTAAGAAAGGAAGTTCAGCTCAGCCCGGAGTTCAAGGCGCTGTGGGACCGGATCAAGCCGAAAACGATGTACCGCGTGGAATTCGAGACGGAGACCCTGGTCCGCCGCGCGGTGGATGCCATCAAGCGCATGGAGAAGATTGAGGCGCCGAAGATTCGGGTCAGCATCGGGCAGCTTGACGTAAAGCGCGGCGGGATCGCGGCGACCGCCATGAGCGTCGCAGAAGAGCGCGTCTCGGCCGGCTCCTATGCAGCACCGGATGTATTGGCGTACTTGCAGAACGAGACGGAACTGACCCGCTCAACCCTGGTCCGAATCCTCAAAGAATCCGGCCGCCTCGCCGATTTCTTCACCGATCCGCAGCGATTCATGGACGCCGTCGCCAACATCCTGAAATATGAACTTCACCGCCTGCTCGTGGACGGCATCAAATACGAGCGCATAGGCGGGGGCGGGCCTGAAACCGAATGGGAAATGATGCTCTTCAAGAACGAAGAACTCGTCAGCTACCTGACTGCATTGCAGGTGCAACACTCCCTTTACGAGTACGTCGTCTATGACTCCGAAGTCGAGCGGGAATTTGCCCGCAAGCTCGATCAGCGGGAGGATATCAAACTTTTCGTGAAGCTCCCCTCCTGGTTCGAGGTCGATACCCCCGTCGGCAAATACAACCCCGATTGGGCCATCGTGAAGCAGGACGGCCAGGCGATGTACCTTGTGCGGGAGACCAAGGGCACGAAGGATTTCCTCAAACTGCGGACCAGCGAAGCCGACAAGGTTCGCTGCGGCCAGCGTCATTTTGAGGCGATCGGCGTACCGTTTGCCGTGGCGGTGACGGCGGATGAGGTGTAGCTATTGTATTGGGGGCAACTGGCAAACGTTGGAATTTGAGGGACGGGCAAATGGATTCAGGACAGCCATCCATACACGTCTGGCAAGACAACGAAACAGACGTAGACCTTCTTGGTTTCCAGGTTCACGCAGACTTGATTCGTTCGGTCATCACCGATCCGTCAGTACTTCCGGTGACCGTCGGAGTGTTTGGGGACTGGGGTGGTGGAAAGTCAAGCATCATGAAGATGCTCCAAAAGGAACTCTCGAACGAAGCTACATATCCCACCGTCGTTTGTCTGTACTTCAATGGGTGGACGTTCGAAGGCTACGAGGATGCCAAGTCTGCACTTCTCAGCTCAATTCTCATTCAGTTGGGAGAACACAAGCGATTCGGACCTAAAGCTAAAGATTTGGTTGTAAAGCTGCTCAAGCGTCTCAAATGGATGGAAGTAGCAAAGCTCGCCGTCAAACATGTTGGCATCCCCATTGCTGTTGCTGCGACGGGTGGACTCGCTGCCGTTCCGGCCGCAGCTGCGATGGCTGCTGGCTCGATAGTGAGTAGCAGTTTAGGCAAAACGGATAGCGAAGATGGTTCAAGCGCAGACATCAACTGGTCAGCTCTCGTCGAGGCTAGCCCCGAGAAACCAGACCTCATGGGAGTGCGCAAGTTTCGTGACGAGTTCTCAAAGATGTTGGAGAAGACTGAGATCTCGGCGCTCGTAGTTCTAATTGATGATCTCGACCGATGTTTGCCGGAGCGCCTAATTGAGACGCTGGAGGCTATAAAGCTGTTCGTTTCGGTACCAAGAACAGCGTTCGTCATCGGTGCTGACCCACGCATTGTCCGTCACGCAATATCGACCAGGTACGTTAAAAGGCAACTCCAACCCTTCACGTCTGAAGAGGCTTCCGAGGCAATGCGAGAGGAAGAGGGCTTGGTTCAGGACTATCTTGAGAAACTCATTCAAGTTCCTTATCAGCTACCGCGTCTTTCGCCGAGCGAGATTGAAACTTACATCAACCTGCTGGCGTGCGAAAAGCTTCTGGATAAGGAGCAGAGTGCAACGGTCTTGACTGCCTGGAGAGGGACGCGCGCGCAGAACGTCTACGCCGCATTCACCGCTGACGCAATCCAGAAATCCCTCAAAAGTGTTGAACTGCCAACAGCTCTCAAAGAACAATTGGACTGGAGCACAGCCGTCGCTTCTGTAATCACAGAAGGGCTGAAGGGAAATCCGCGACAAGTCAAGCGAATGCTTAATGCAATGTCGCTCCGAAAACAATTGGCCACTGTTGCGCGAATTTCTATTAAAGAGGAAGTGTTGGCCAAGCTGATGGTGTTGGAGTACTCAAATCTGTCGCTCTTTCATGAGCTCAATCAATGGCAAGCAGCGGAAAAAGGCGTGCCTGCGAAACTCAGGACACTTGAAGAGCAGGCTCTAGGAGATGACGAAGCTCAAAAAATGTCGCCTGAAGATGGTCTTTCGAAGTGGAGGACACCATCGGTGTTTTCCTGGCTCCGCATGAGACCTCCTTTGTGGGGCGAAGATCTGCGGGACTATTTCTGGTTAGCGAGAGACCGGACTGGTTCCACTCTCACCGGAGTCACGATGATTCCCCCGAATGTCCAGCTCGCGGTTCGTAGACTTCTCTCGGACAACGCCGGCGAGAAAGCAATGGGGGCGAAGGCGACTCTCTCACTATCGGAGCAGGACAGGACATCGCTGTTCGATCTGCTAAAACAGGAAGCGGTGCACCACCCGGACCGAGCAGCGCCAGTTGCAGCACTCCACACACTTGCTATTCAAAAAGTGCCTGGGGCCGCTACTAAGCTCATCGAGACGGCACGCAGCGTTCCCGCAGCGTCGCTTCTGCCATCAGTTCCGCAGAATATCGCTGAACTAGCACTGCGCGATGCGGGTTTGCGCAGCTCTGCCCTCGATGTTCTGAGAGAAACTGCAACTCACGATAAAACGAAGGCTGGAAAGGCTGCAACTAGAGCGTTGGAAACTCTAGAGAAAAAGGCATAAACATGGGCATGTCGCGTGGATACCAGATGCCAACCGGAGGGAACTGGACGCCCTTGAAGAATGACGCTACGGATTTCGTTCAGGGAACGGGAGGGCCTGAAATAACTCCAGGCAATCTTGTCACCGATTTCATTCGTGTAAGTGGTGGCTTCAAGGGGTTGCGCGAGGGAAGTGGAGGCAGTGCACCTTCAGGAAATGGCGGAGCGGGCTCTGGGGGTTCAGGAAGAGGTGGAAGTGGTGAGAGCCGCTCGGCCGCAGTGGGGACGGCCCGGAACCTGGGGGGATTCCTTTCGAGAGTCGGCGAGGTCGGATTTGAAGAAGCGCTTCGCGAAAGAGGCCTTGAAAACATAATCGGAAAGTCGGCGGCAGAGATTTCGGAAGCCCTGCTTGATGAATTTGCCGGACCTGCAAGCACGCTTGACAATGCACTCGCGAGAGAAGCGTTGGCTGACATTAGAGATGAGTTACTGGAGGACGCCGAGACTTTCGAGGATGTCGAACAACGCTTGAGCGCCGCCATTGATGAAATTGGGGTATTCGGTATCCTCGCGAACTTTTTTGGGCATTATGTCTTCAAGATGTTTTGTCGCAATTTTTATGAAGAGTGGTTAAAGAAAGTAGGCGACTCGAAAGCCGCCAGCGCTCTGCGCCAAATCAAGGATTACATCACCTCATCCCTGCGGACAAAACTGGCCAATCGAAAAATCGGCGCGGTTGACTGGAAGAAGAGCGAGGGGATTCGCCTCACCGAAGGGGTTCTGAGGGAAACCGTGGAAGTATTCGGGGTGACGGCATGAGCATCTCTGTGCGATTTGACGCTGACCGCCGACACGAAGATGGAGTCGCTCTAGTCAGTCTTGCTGGGCCGCAAGTGGACGGTGTTGAGGTGGATTTACCGTTCAGGGATCTTCATCGGTCACTCGGAACCCCAAACCCAATGGCCCTTGAGTTGCTGTTGGTTGCAGGTGCGTGCTACGTGATCGATAAGGCTATGTCGCGCAGGCTGACTTCAGATGCTTGGACGCGGGATCTGAGTGTTGACTTTCCGGTCTCCGACCCAAAGCGGTGGTCGAAGGTATCGGCTCGTCTGGATAGAGCCTTGACCTTTTTGTCTGGGGACGTATGGCGAACTTCATTTCGGCCAACAAACTGTGATTTGTTCGTCGCACCCAAGCGGCGCCGTCAAATAGCGAGGGACCCTCTTGAGCCAAAGACCTTTGAGGCCGTCTCGCTGTTCTCCGGTGGGCTCGATTCCCTGATTGGAACTATTGATTTTCTTGAGCAACGCCCGGACCGCAGCATCATGCTGATGGGGCATTATGATTTCCCTGGCCCGAAAAGTCAGCAGAGAGCGCTGTATGAGAAGCTCACGGCCAGGTTTCCGCACCGAACGAAGTTGGTGCAAGTGCGCGTCTCGCAAAAACCGAGAAAGAATGTTGAGCCGTCCCTTCGGTCCAGGTCAATTATTTTTCTCGCTCTGGGAATCTATGCTGCCTCTGAATGCGGCGTTGATGTGCCTCTTATCGCTCCCGAGAACGGCATCATCGCGCTGAATCTTCCCCTGACACCATCTCGCATTGGGTCATGCAGTACCAGAACCATGCACCCGTTCTACCTGAACACGTTCCGCTCGGTTGTCCGGGATCTCGGTTTGAAGAACGAAATCGTAAACCCGTTAGAACTAAAGACCAAGGGGCAGTGTGTTGCGGACTGTCACAATTTGAGCCTTCTGAGAGCCTTGGCTTCAAAAACAGTTTCCTGTTCCCACGGCACGCGGCGGCAAGAGTGGAAGCGAAAGAATGCAGCAAACTGTGGCTACTGTGTGCCATGCTTGTTCCGAAGGGCATCACTGCACACTGCGCAGCTTGATTCTGGGACGGAATACGGCATTGATGTCTGCTCGGATGAATTGACGGTCACTTCAGATTTGACGAGTGCCGACGACATGAGGGCTGTCACCAGCGGTCTTCGACAGTTCACTACCGATGCCTCTATTCGAAGGGCCATCACTGCCGTTGCCCTTGTTGAGCCGTTGGATGATTACATTGCATTGGTGAACAGAGGTCTTGGCGAAATCCGCGCGTGGATTCGCGACAAGGGCTCTGCTTCGCTCCGTGAAGCGGCAGGCATTCAGCAGACCGGCCATGCTTGACGCGCATTGCCATATCGACCTTTATCCCGATCCCTCACGAATCGCCATTGACGCCGAAAACGCGGGTGTGTTCACGGTATTCGTGACGAACCTTCCATCTGCCTTCGAGGCCGCTTATCCCCATATTCAACGCTTCAAGAGAGTTCGACTCGCTCTGGGGCTTCATCCTCTTCGTGCCGACATGCACACGGAAGGGGAATTGGCCCGATTCAAAACGCTGGCTGGCGCAACGTCGTTTATCGGAGAAGTCGGCCTGGACTTTTCAGGGGATGGAGTCGCCACGCGCGACCGGCAGGTCGCATCCTTCAGGTTTGCTTTGCGATCTTTGAAAGGAGAACCGAAGTTCGTCACGATTCATTCTCGGCAAGCGGAGGTCTCTGTCCTGGAGGTTTTGGCGCAGGAGTATCGGCACCCCGTGGTGTTTCATTGGTACACCGGAACACAGAAGAGTCTGGATCTAGCAATTGAGCAAGGCCACTTCTTCTCTATCAACCCGGCGATGACATGGAGCAAGAAAGGCAAAGCGACAATCGCGCGGATTCCGCCGGAAAGAACCTTAACCGAGTCCGACGGTCCATTCATCAAGGTAGGCGCGAGAACAATAGTGCCAGCGGATATTCAGTTAGTGGAAGATGCTTTGGCTGAAGTCTGGAGAACTGATCCATCTGCGGTCCGAAGTGCAGTGGCGGATAATTTTCGGCGGTTGATGAAACCGCTGAGAAGGCCGAAGGAATCTTGATGGCTTTTGACAAACAGGAAAATCAAACTGCGGTTAGACAGTGCCGACCGGCGAGTTGATGCCGTAACCGCAGATGCGGGGCTAAACGTACCAGCGACGCTGACCATCTAGTCCTTCCAATAATACTCATGTCCCACTGGGGCAATGGGTTTAACCGGTCGAATTGTCTTGATTGGTTTAATCGGTTTAATGGGTTTTACAGCCCGAACTTTTGGAACGGCCTTTACGCCTGTTGGTTTTTTTCTGAGATGCCATGCCATACGAATCTCCTTGATAAATCACAATGAGCTTATACCAGCGGTGCTCACCTCACAATCCCTCAGAAGACCTATCGGTGGGCTGTATTGCGCAAGACCCAGAGATGCATTTTTCGTTAGGTCTTTTCCGGATCGTCGGCAACCAGGAAGTTGGGAATCAGGCCCGGATTGCTGCTCATGTCCGTATCGGGCCAGCATTGCACCACACCACTTTCCCTCATACAAGGACAATGGGCTTACTTCGGTGGCGGAGCGGTCAAGGGCGCGCCCCGGTTGCGCGCAGGGCAGAGAAAACTCGAAAACGTTGGCGCGTTCATCGGAGACCCTTACGGCGAGGATGGGCCGCGCACGCTGGCTGGCGGAGGAAAGGGGGCGCTTTCGGGGATCGCAAGTTTGCGTGGCGGATAAGGGAGGCAACTCCGGAACCCTCCCATGCCCATGAAATCCCTATACGGTTCCCGCGCATCGCGCGACCAGAGTCGGTTGACGGATGATGTTCGTTAGCCTGGCGCAGGATGCAATGCCCGCTCGACACCTTCGGGATCGCGCGCGATGACGGTTAGATAGGCTTTGGCCGGTTGGTCCGGCTCAGAGCGGCCCTGTTCCCAATCCCGCAGAGTGCCAAGAGGGATGTGATAGCGCGCAGCAAATTCCTCCTGAGTGAGCGCGAGGGCGCGGCGGAGGGTCTTGACGCGTGGAACGGGACGCAGTTGCCCCGGCCGCGCATCGGTGAGCGGCGGGTTTTCATGGTCGCGAGCGGCGGCGGCTTCGATTTCCGCAGGGCTCAGCGGAGCCAGGGGCGGAGTGTCCAGCGCTTCTTCGGTGCCATCCGGTTTGACCCGGACAAGCCCGCCGTTACGGCGCATTTTCGCGATAGTAGTGCTCTTGCTCATTTTTTGTCGCCCGCCGGGCTGAGATGATTCTGATCCGTTCCGCCCGCTCGGTATAGACAACGGTCAGTACCTGATTGCTGGTCATGCCGAGTAGGATTATTCGTTCTTCGCCGTAGGCTTCCCGCAGGTCGATCCACTCGACGGCGAACGGGTCGCGGAAGGCTAGTGCCGCCTGAGCAAAGCTCACGCCGTGATTGCGAACATTCTCGGCGGCCTTGATATCGTCCCACTCGAAATCCAGATTCATATACTACGGGATACCAGTAGTTTTGTCAAGTGTCTAGAGGGGTTGGGGTTAGAGGCGAGGACGGTCTCATGTTGCAGAATCCAAAGTGTTTCAATGGGTTCCGTATCGTGACTCGCTGCGTGCTGCGTGTTGGCCGATGGCCGGAACGGGGTGGTTCCCCCCTGCCCTCTCACCGTCCTTGCGCATGCAGGCCATGACTTCAGGCGGCACGTCCCGCATGTTGTCGAGGATCACTTTAGTGATATGCCGGTGGCGAGCTGGACGTTTCTGTTCAGCGAGCTTCTGGAGCCATGCCTTAAGGGAGAAACCTTCGGCCGTCGCTTTTGCTTTCAGCGCCGCTGTCTGTTTATCGGGAAGCCTGATCACCGTCATAGGAAATCTCCATGAAAAAAGTCAGCGAATGCCGACATTTTAGAATGTCGGCGAGCGCCGACATTCCAGATGGCGGCCATAGGCCGAGTATGGACTCATATCCTCATGAGGACACGTCTCCATCCGGTATCCGGAGGGGATAGGAGTGTTTTTCAAGCCAGAGGTTGATCGCGGCTCTGACAATGTGGCTGAGCTGGACCTGCCTGCGTTTGGCGAGAACGCTGAGTTCGATGTGGACATCGTTGGGAATTGCGACTTGAAGGAGGGCCTTATCTCGCCTCCAAGCATTGCGGTCATTTTTTGAGTAGTCGGAATTATCTTTCCGACCCGCTTCTGGTGCTGGCGATGGCGCGTTACGTAGCGTTGGAACTGGGGTGGCACTACTGGACTTGGACGACCTTTGACGGGTGAGGCGTTCGGCAAGTCCGTCCTGTTGGGCCAGACCTTCGCTCATGATATCCAACGATGCGATAGCGGTTTGTTTTGCAGTCATCACATCCTCCTCAAGCGACTGCGGCGCGGGTTTCCGCGTCGGTCACAGCGATTGCCAACTCGTTTCGCAACCACGTCCAGATTGAGCGGATCTCATTTGCCGCAGGTTGAAAAGGTTGATACTCGGTGACGCCTTTGCCGAATTCGAGCGCAAGGCGGTAGTCGGACCGATGGGTATAGGTGACGGGGGCCACGGAGCCCCCTGCCCTCTCGATTGCAGATGTAGCATCCGAGCGGCGGCGCGCAGCCCCGGCAGACCAGTCGATTAGAAGAACGAAGTGCCGGGTTTGGCTGGCTCGCATACGAGCGAATGTCGGGCCGAGGGTTGAAAGCTCAAGGTCGGTGGGATGGCATGGAATCAGCACGATGTCGGCGGCGGCGATGGCGGCCATGATCGCGTTGTTGTCGCGGCCGGCCGTGTCGAGGATCACCAAATCGGCGCCCGCGTCCCGCAACTCAGCTAGGCGATCTTCGATGTCGATGGGCACGCAGGTCTCGGCTACCGGGCGGGGCGGAAGTTCCGCCTTCTTACGGATTCTGGCCCAGCGGCCGATGGAAGCTTGCGGATCGAGATCGAGAACCGCGACTTCAAGTCCGTCCTCGGCGGCTGCGCAGGCGAGATTGACGGCGGCTGTGGACTTGCCCATCCCGCCTTTGTCGGATGTGAGTGCTACGACTTTCATGGCGCGCCTATCTCTCTGTTATGTAAGGAAACGGTAACATGATTCGCGGGAAAGCCAATGAGGGTATGAGCGCATGAGGAAATGAGGACGTGAGTGAATGAGCGTATGAGCTATTGAGGCGATGTCCTCATGAGGTCAGGTCGTTCGCCTGCGGGCAAACCGGCAACAACAAGAACTCTGATGCGCTGAAGAATTCTTCGATCCCCCGGCTTACGGGGGCATGTTGTCGTGATAGCCGCTTTATTGGTTCGGCGCAGTCGGTCAACAGTCTTAGTTCCTCATAACCTCATCGCCTCATGAGGTAATGAGGCTATGAATTCGTGTGGACGGGTGATTTTGATCCTTATGTGGGGTTTTTTGCATAACGCCCCGAAAAGGTATAGTAGGGGTACCGACCCCGCCCTGCCTCTAAGGTCGCAATTTGCGACCTTAGAGCGGTCGACTCATCCCGAGAGAGGGGTAAGTGCACGATTTGTCCTTTTACTGTAAGTACGCTTAGTCGTCATTGCCAAGTCGGAAACCAATCTTCCGTTTGGTCACGGGCGGCAGCGCCTTCATTTCCTTCACTTCGTGGGCGAGACGGTCAATATCCTCAACGAGGATCTCGATAACCGACGCCGACCGATCATGCCTGCGTTCCAGTTTCGCCACGCGCGCCGCGATGTCCTTGTTCGACGCAAGCAGCTCGCGCATGCGCACGAAGGCGCGGACAATGAAGATGCTGACTTGAATCGCCCGCTCGCTGTGCAGCACTCCGGAAAGCATGGCGATTCCATGTTCGGTGAAGGCATGCGGCATATATCGGCGGCCACCATGCCGCAAGCTTGAGGTCCCAATTTGTGATCTCAAGACAGTAACTTCTTGATTTGTCATGAGAAAAGCGAAGTCTTGCGGGAACCTATCCAGATTGCGCCGCACGGCCTGATTAAGCTGCCTTGTGGGCACGCCATACAATTCCGCCACATCCGCGTCGAGCATGACCTTCTGCCCTCGAATGACATGGATGAGGGTTTCGACCGGTCGCGCAGCGAGATGTTTGCCGGGATGTCTTTTTACCTTGGACATGGCTCACCGATGTAACGGATTGTGGTCTGGCGGTCAACACAGAGACAGAAGAGTGTGCATGAGCGGGGCTGCTCATAATCCTTTTTTGACCCGATATTCTGAGACGATTCGCGAGACTGTGGGCTGGCTTATGTCATAGAGACGAGCCATGTCCGCTGCGGACTTGCGACCGGAGATGACGCTCTGGGCAATTTCGCGGCGTTTTGCGGGATTAAGTTTTCTGCGGCGGCCGCCAATCCGGCCCTCGGCGCGGGCGGCGACAAGTCCCGCATACGTGCGCTCGCGGATCATCTCGCGTTCGAACTCTGCGAAGGAGCCGACCATCTGCATCATCATGCGGCCAGGCGCCGTTGTGGTGTCGATGTTCTCCGTGACTGAACGGAAGCCCGCGCCGGCGGCGGCGATCTTTTCCATGATATGGAGAACGTCCTTGAGGGAGCGGGACAGCCGATCCAGTTTCCAGACGACGACAGTATCGCCTTCACGGAGTTGGTCGAGCATGCGGTGCAGTTCGGGCCGATCCCAACGGCCACCCGAGGCGGCTTCCTCGAAGACGCGGTTGCATCCTGCGAGTTTGAGCGCCTTGGCCTGCAAGGCATTGTTCTGCTGATCGCCTTTGGACACGCGAGCGTATCCCAGCAAGGTGTTTTGAGCTTTCACAAACGACCGTTTGCGCATGGAACGACGGGGCACGACAATTCCTCGGTAATTTCGTTTTAATAACCTCTTTCATAAAGACGAGTAATGGCAAGTGTTATATGAATGGCCTTTCCTGAATCTTCAAGAGGGACTAGATATCGATACATGCCCAGCCGCCCACTGCTGAAGACCGGACAACCCAACAGCCTGTCTCCGATGCCTACCGATCCTGTCGAGATGGCCAAGCACTATGACGTGAACGCATGCGCCTAAGTATCTTGAGCGATGAAGAAATAGAGGCGCTCTACGGACGCCCCCGTTTCACGCAGGAAGAGCGAGTCGAGTATTTTTCCTTGTTGCCTTCGGAAAAAGCGTCGCTGGACCAACTCCGATTCGTCAATGCCAAGATACATTTCATATTGCAGTTGGGTTACTTCAAGGCCCGAAACATGTTCTTTATCCTTGACCCGCAGGAAGCCGAGGAGGACATCCGATTCATTCGGGAGCGCTATTTCCCTGACTTCCATGAGCCTCAACCTGATATCACGAAGGTCACGCGGCTTAAGCAACAACGCACGATTCTCAAGCTCGGCAATTATCGAAACTGGAATTCGAAAGAACAGGTAAAACTAGATGTGCGCGCCAGGCAGGCGGCAACGGTCTATAGCAAGCCGATTTACGTCTTCCGCGAACTCATGCACTACCTGGCGGAGCAGCGCGTGGTTGCTCCGGGATATAGCACCATTCAGGACATAGTCGGCAAGGCTCTCGCGTATGAACAGCGCCGCCTCGCCGGAATCGCAAATGATCACGTCGATCAGTTCACACGGAAATCTCTGAAGCGCCTGCTTGAAGACACGCAAGGGCTATACGAAATCACCCTGCTGAAACGAGACCCGAGGGATTTCAGCAATGATGAGATCAGGCGGGAAGTCGAGCGCGGAGAACAAACGCGGGGGCTGTATCAGATGTCGCAGAAGGTCCTGCCGCAGCTGCAAATCTCCAATGAAAATATCAGGTATTATGCGTCACTCGTGGACTATTACTCGGTCCACCAACTTCGGCAGTTAAACGAGTCTATCGTATATGTTTATCTTCTCTGCTTTATTCAATACCGCTACCAGAAACTGCACGACAACCTGATTCAGAGCCTGCTGCACCACGTCAGGAGGCATGGTGACGGCGCCAAGGCCGCAGCAAAAGAGCTCGTTTACAATGTCCGCGTCGCCACGAATGCCGACATGCCGAAGGGCGGACAGGTGCTCAAGCTCTTTACGGATGACACCGTTGCCGGAAGCACGCCGTTTGAGGATGTGCGGCAAAAAGCCTTCGCGATGCTGAGTGCCGCCAGGCTAGATTCGGTGGCTGAATACCTGGCCAGCAAAGCGCGTTTCGATGAGGTTGCGTTTCAATGGCAGCACATCGACAAAGCTGCTCACCGATTCAAACGCACTCTCCGCCCTGTTCTGCAGGGCGTCGAGTTCGCTGCATCGGCTGCAGATGACCCGCTCATCGAGGCCGTCCGTTTCCTAAAGGAAGCGTCCCGAAACGGTAAATCGCTCGGGTCGTACAAGGAAAACACGCTGCCATTGCGATGGGTGCCGGACAAGATGAAACGTTATCTCTATGAAAGGGGCGAACACAACTGCAAGCGGCTGCTCACGGACCGCTACGAATTCCTCCTCTATCGGAATCTGCGCCATGGTGTTGAAGCGGGCGATATCTTCTGCCGCGACAGCGTCCGATTCCGCAGCATGAAAGACGATCTCCTCGACGACGAGCAATGGCAGAACAAAGAAAAGCTGATTGCCGAAGCGGGTCTGGATATTCTCCAGCAGCCCATCGAGAAGCACCTGGCCGATCTGAAAGAACAGCTTGAAACGCGCATTGCCGAGGTCAACCGGCGCATCGCCACGGGGGAAAATGAGTACTTCAAAATTAAGGCGAACGGCCGTAACACACGCTGGACGCTTGAGTACCCCGGCGAGAGTGAAACGGCAAATCACTCTTTCTTTGATCAACTGCCGCAGGTGGATATCAACGGCGTTTTGCATTTTGCCAACCGGGAGTGCCGGTTCATGGACACTTTTACCCATGTCCTTGGCCGCCATGCCAGGCAATCGCCGGATGTCCCCGCGCTCATCGCTTGCTTAGTTGCCTGGGGCACCAACATGGGCATTATTAGAATGGGGCAGGTGTCTGATATCGGCTACCACACCCTTGTCTCAATGTCCGACAACTTCCTGCGGCCTGAGACCTTGCGGGAGGCCAATGACCGGGTCAGCAACGCGACCGCGCAACTGCCCATCTTCCGCCATTACGATATCGGCGATGTCGTGCATTCCAGCAGCGACGGCCAGAAATTCGAGACCAGCGTCCGCACTTTCAACGCTCGCCATTCGCCCAAGTATTTTGGGCTGAAGAAAGGGATCGTGGCCTATACGGCAGTGGCCAATAACGTTCCGATCAATGTCTATAACATCGGCACGGACGAACATGAGAGCCACTTCGTCTTCGACATTCTCTTCAACAACAGCACGGATATCCAGCCTGAGATTCATTCCACGGACACGCATGGCGCCAATGAGGTGAACTTCGCGCTGCTGCATGTGTTCGGCTACCAGTTTGCCCCACGCTACAAGGATCTCTGCGATAAAATCCGCACGTCCCTCATCGGATTCAATCACCCGAGCCGCTACGGTGACGCGGTTCTGAAACCGGCCAGGAAGGTTCGGGACTCCGATATCATCCGGGAATGGGACGAGTGCCGGCGCATCTTCGTGTCCCTGGCGTTGAAAGAAACTACGCAGAGCACCATCGTCCGTAAACTGAGCGCCCATGCCCGCAACAATCGGACGAAACGCGCCCTCTGGGAATACGACAGCATTCACCGCAGCATCTACCTGCTCAATTATGTTGACTCGCCGTCATTGCGGCAGAACGTCCAGAAGGCCGTGAACCGGGGCGAAAATTATCACCAGTTGCGCCGGGCTGTTTCCTTTGCCAGTTTCGGAAAGCTCCGTTTTAAGACCGAGTTCGAGCAGGATCTCTGGTCGGAATGCAGTCGCCTAATTACCAACTGCATCATTTTTTACAATGCCTCCATTCTCTCCCGGCTTCTGGAACAGAAGGAAAGAATCGGTGATACGAAAGACGCCGATGAGATCAAGAAGATCTCCCCCATCGCATGGCAGCACATAAATCTCCACGGACGTTACGAGTTCCAGAAGCAGCCAGCCCCCCTAAATATGGACGCAATCATCCGGGAACTGAGCGAATTGTCCGCAGATTCCAATATCGATCTGGCTGCGTGATGCCTAACTATACCTTTTCGGGGCGTTATGCAAAAAACCCCTATGTGGCGCTAAATTTTGGGCGCTATTTGGCGCTATTGGTTGCTGACGAATACGCACGTCGCTGTTATCAGCAGCGGGGACTCCCTAAACATCCCCCCCCACCAGAATCTACCTTCTCAAACATGGCGTTACGTGCGAGCCTTGCCTTAATTGGCGGGTAGTAGGGGTGATGTCCGAATCTTGCTGATGTCCGATAAGTATCATTTAGCAGAACCCAAGAAAAAGTAGGAAGCTAGACCCAAAACGGCGAGGCAGTACATGCAGAAACAGGGCAGGTCTCTCGTGCCGTTCGGCTCAGCGCCTGGTGTGCCCGCCGTGGCGGCCGCCGAGCTGGCTTTGGCCGCAGCAAGCCTGGCGGAAAACGCCAAGGCGCCGAATACGCGCCGCGCGTACGAGTCCGACTGGGCGAGTTGGGAAGCGTTTTGCCGGGCGCATAACTTTGTTCCGCTTCCCGCCGATCCGGAACAGGTCACGCTCTACCTGACGCACCTCACGGACTTCTTCGGGGCCAAGGGAAAAAAGCTCCGGCCGCGTACCGCAGAGCGCCATCTGGCGGCGATCGCCACAACCCATTGCGCCCTGGGCCTCACCTTCGACCGCCGCTATCCGGCGCTCGCCAAAACCCTCGACGGCATCCGGCGTAAATTCAACATGAGCCAGAAGGGTGCTCGGGCGCTCCGCACCGAGGACATCATCGCCATTTGCGAGACCTTCGGCCGGGACATCCGTTCGCAGCGAAACAAGGCGATCATTCTTCTTGGATTTGCGGGCGGCTTCCGACGTTCGGAGATTGTCGGGCTGAACGTCGAGGATCTGGAATTCAAAGCCAAAACTCTGCGCGTGATGCTGAGGTGGTCGAAGCCGGATCAGAAGGGGGAGGGGAGGACCATCGTCATCCTGCCTGGCCAAAATCTCAAAACTTGTCCGCTCGCCGCCGTCCACGCCTGGCTCGGGGCCGCCGAGATTAGGCATGAGGGCGGCGATCCAGCCTTCCGGCCAGTCAATCGCCATTCAGGTGTCGAATCGTGGCGTCTTTCGGATCGCGCGGTCGATCTCATTGTCAAGGAGGCTTGCCGCGCGGCGGGCCTGAAAAACAAGTACTCCGCGCACAGCTTGCGCGCGGGCCATGTGACCGAATCGCTTGCGCGCGGCGCCGGGCGCGCCTCCGTCAAGCGCCAGACCGGCCATGGGAGCGACACCATGCTCGACCGTTATGATCGCGAGGCCGACCCTGCCGCAGACAACAGCTCATCCGCCCTCGGCCTCTAGCCCACTGGCCGTGGGGGGCATACTGACGGGGCAGGCCGGCGCTGAACTTGCGGCGGCGGGGATTGCTGTCTGGGCTGACGACGGGCCTGATTTTATCTTCAACCGGCTTGAGGTTTCAGGGCCGGACGAGCGGCTCTACGATTTTATCGGTGCGGCGTCGGGGCCGGGCTTCGTCGATTGGCGGCCGGAGTGGCACAGCGTCTATGAGCATATTTACTTCCAGGCGGGGAGGGGAGGGGCGCCGACGCGCGAAGCAGCCGAGCACCTCGCCCGCAAATTGCGGGACATTCTCTGGCGCCGGTACGAAGAGGAGCGCGTCCGCGCGGAACTAGATTCTCACCGTGTGCCGCTGGATCTCAATACGCTCATCCCGATTCCGCGTCGCGTCCTGCGCAAGGGCTTCGTCGAAGCCGGGCAAGAGTGGATGTGGGGGAATTGGGGAGTCCGGTGGCCGATCCGGCGCGTCACCTTCGCGATCGAGCGCCGTGACACCAGCGGCCTCAAGCCGGTCGCCGTGTTCCGCTTCCTCTCAGAAGACTGGTCGCCCTGGATCGCGCTTCTGCGCATGCGCGAACGCTGGCCGGAGTTGCGGTTCGAGATGAAGGCGGGGTATTTGCAGATGGGTGGAAGTCGTGAAATGCGGGGGAGCTAGGCGGCTAACATGAGACCCGGAGGGCTTATCAACGTGGCCTCAGTCGTTTTGGTCTGACCTACTCCACCATCTGTCCAGTTTGGTGGGTGACATCTTTGGCATTTTACCAAAGAGCAGGCGCGCCTTATTGTGTCGAAGAATAAAATGGCTGGAACAGCCAGAAGTTAACCATACTGATGGCCACAATGATAACCCAAGTTTCGGCTCGTAGTAGACTCTCCAAGCCTTTCCGCTTTCCGGCATAAGATTGACGGACACAGTTTCACCACACCCACACGGGCAGAGAAACTTCAAGCTCTTAGGCCGTTTGTTCGGCATCACCAACACGAGTACGCCGGGCTTCAATTGTCGCTTTGCCTCAGTCTGGTCGCGTGCCCTGACAATCCGGGGATACCGAACGTCACGATAAGTGAATTTCATGGTAATATTCCGAGAGGTTCCTGAGGAGACCACACGCCAGTCTATAGCTGAGAGCACGCCTGTTCTGCATCTCCACTGTGTCCCTCTCCTTATTGACCGGTTCACACGCAAATCTAAGAAGATGACAAATAGTCAGAGTCTCGTACTCATCACTGCTTACTCCTTCTCCTGCTGCGTGGCGACGAATCTGGCAAATCGCATCTGTACGGCCATCGAATGTGACAAGGTTGCGCGGTGGCAGTAGCCGACCTCGATATAGCCGACGCAGAATCTTTACGGGAAGCAGCTTGCCTTTTGAATTGCGGGCGGTCAGACTTATGCTCGTGTCAAGTTTCGACGGGTCTCTCGCCAGAGATTCTCGGATTCCGGAACGTGAAAAGTCGATCAGAATTGTGTCTATACTGTTCCATCGCACGAAGACGTTGCGGACGTTGAGATCGCCGTGCACTCGGCAAGAAAAATGCTCCTTACGGGGTAGCTTGTCCAATTGGTCCCACAGTTGCGGCGGGGCGGGGAGCAGGTTATCTACCTTTCGTCCCTTCTCAAAGGCTGCAGTAAGACCTTCTGGATCAGGTAAAAGCGAGTTGGCCCTCGCGTCGGTCGCGTTGGACTTCGCTGCCTTCTGCTGCTCAATGTAAATGTGACCAAGCGATGAGTGTTCACTTGTTGCTTCCCGGCGCCACCTTCCTAATGCCCCGTCGAAAAGCGATACCATAACAAGCTCAGGGCTTGAGCTTGCGGCCAGATATTTGTCAAGTCGCTGCGAACGACCAACAAAGGCGGACACGAGGATCGCACGCGTGGCACCTTTCACAAATCGTGCTTCTAGAAGTGGCGCCCTAAATGGAAATGGAACAAAGTCGCGTACAAAATCGCAATAGGTCTCAAATTCAGCTTGCAGATCCATTCGTTTTGCGGCCTTAGCCACGAACGGCTCATAGGTATCCTTGTCGCGATAGGCATAGATCCTCCATACCTTGCAGTCTTTGGAGTGGCCCCCCTCCTCAGGGATCAAGGTTATATTGGTGAATCCGCTAAATGCTCGCTGAAGCAAGATCGCGTCGGATTCGTAATCGTGAAGATCATAATCTTGATCGTGTCCTGGGAGTGGGGGTCTGAGGTTGGGGTTGGCCGGCGGACCTGCCTGATGGGAGCGTAATGCACTTGCGAAGTCGTCACGCGTGAGGCCAAGACCAGCTATTTCTACTCGATCGTTCCCGAATTTATCTAATAGCAGGCGTCGCAGTGTGATGGCTTTCGCGCTATCGGGGGACACCGTGCCGAGCAGAACACCATAATCTAGGACATGCATTGTCCTCAATAACCGCAATAGTCTGCCCAGGGCCTTATCCACATCGTTACCGACGGCCGAAACGAACACTGCAAATAAATCTGCTGCACTTACATCGAACCGCTCCAGGTTCCGCACGGCATCGACATCGGATAGGCCGAGAACCTTCACGGCTTCCTGCAGTTCTTCGGGGATTTGCCGACCAACCCACACAACTCGATTTCGGTCACCGCCAATCAACTGGGCCTCCCGGCCATCGGCCAAGTGTCTCCTCTCGCCAGCACCCCATTAAGGGAGCAAACCACGCATTGTGGGAAGGGATCGGACGCTGCGGCGCGAACAACACCCCGGTTGAAAAGTACCAATTGATGTCTCGGTGGAACTGGTAGGCCCACAACAGCAGAAAGCATCATGGTAACGCCGAGCGAGGCGACTGTACTGTTCAACGAAATGACCGCCGGTTGCGGTTCTACGGCACCGATTATGTAAGGATCGCGTGCCCGCGCTTCTTCGGAGAGAAGATCTCGCCGGACTTCTTCGGGGTCCAAGAAGTTGAGGCAAACTAAGCAGGGCAGTCCTGGAGCGAGCATTTGGATTCTGCCAGTTACACTTTCAATCGTACCAGCCCGCACCTGGATCCTGACACCAAGGTCAATGGTGGGGATCACATACTGATATGCGAGTTGATTGATGACAGCACGGCTACCATGTGAATCAGTGCAACAGAAGAGAAAGTCGGACGAGAGTAAACGGCGAGCATCATTGGATATGATGACGTTTCCGGTAATCGCCGTTACTTCAATTTCCGGATTTATTCGTCGGATTAGCTCCGCAGCGACCTCGACCTTAGGGCGGCCAATATTTTGCCGTGTCGCACCTACGACGCGGTTCAGATTTGTTTCTTCAAGTACGTCCGGGTCAAGAAAAAATAATCTCCTCACCCCTAAGTGCGCCAATTGCTCTGCAACGACCGACCCGATACCGCCAAGTCCGATGATTCCTATGGAAAGTGACGCGAGCGTTGCTTGTCCTTCTGCTCCGAATGCGCGTACGCTGCGATCGAATTGATGTGAGATCGTTGGGGAGGATTTACGGTTTCGGTAGTGTATCCGCAAATCTCGTCCGACTTCGATGACAGGTGATAAATGCTGCGGTTCGGCGTTGGGTTTGGTCCAAATTCGAGCGCTACAATCGTTAGACGTTAGAAGTAAGGCGCCGTGTGGACAGTCACCTGTACGAGAAAAGAGAGCCGGCATGAGCACTCTTTCGCCTTCGTCATCGACAGATGAAAAGTGGGCGTCCTCGGCAAATGGATGCGTGTGTGTTAAAACAAGTGACAGTCCTTCCCTCCGTGCCCTTTTCAGAAGCGGCATGATAAATGAAGGGTGTATTACGGCGCGGAGACGTTCCTGGGTCTGGTAAGCTTCTGCGGGCACCACAAAATGTTCGCGCACCAAAAGCCTAGTCTGATCACCACCACCAGCCCGGCCGGCCAGCAGCAGCGCAGCGGCTTCATGTGGTGCTGCGGACAGGAGGGCGTCGCGCAAACTGGACAGCGCTTGGTTGCCGAAAACAAGCCCTTTCATCGCTTTTCCTCGAAGCGGCGACGAATCATGGCAACGTAATTGACCAAGTTATCGCGGTTCGGATTCCATGCCGCAGGATGCCAGGAGAACCAAAGCAAATTAGGTGGGATACCGGGAGGCTGATTATTGCCCGTGTTGGCGGGAGGCCCTCCGGATGCCAGTTGTAAAGCTCGGTCTGTCCAAAAAGTGTCCGGTCGCGCGACGGGATAACCTGCCGGCACAAGAAAATAGACGTTAGTGTGTGGTCGATTCCATCCTGGCGGAAGAACAAAATCGCAGAGGTGTACTAACGTAGTTCCGTTTGGACCTGGTGTCCGAATGGCTCTGGAAAAACGGCGCTCCGCAACGCTTTCTAGTTGCGCGAAGTGGTCGTCAAGGATGGCCATGGATGATGCCTTACGGGTTCCCTCCCCAACGTAGCGGGCGGAATCGCATAAAAGTGCATATCTTCCCGAATTGATACGGCCTCAGTATCCGTGATGGCCTTATCTGGGCGATCACCTTGTTCCTCGAGATAAAGTTGGTATTGCGCATCGATGTGAGCGAGCGCCTTGATATCTGCACCAGTCATACTGGTCTTGTCGACGACGTACTTGGTGGCATCGATGAAAATAGTGAATTCGTGTCTTTTTTCGCGGTCGTCCGGGTGAGTTGTTTCCTTTGGCTTCTCATTTTCGTGTTCTGTTCGCATGTGATTCCTCAATTCTAAGTTATTCCCGACGAATGCGCTTAAATGTCACTACTAGCGCCTTTCAAATGATATCAATAATACACTCAGGCACATCACAAGTGAATCATTTTGGAATACTTAGAAAAGCCAGTTTACGCTGCGGCCCCTTTTGTCCAGATCTTGAACGTGTTAGAGGGTCGCGCGCTCATGAAAGACCCGTGATGACGAGGACGACCGCACGAGCTGGTTGGCGAGGAAAAGGGCAAAGGGAAATCTGAAACTACAAGAGGTCTCGAGAGGTCACCTCAGGCTGGGCGTTCATTTGGGATCGCACGAGCCGAAGCAGCGGTGACACACTTGCGAGAAGCTGTCTCGATTGCACCTAGGACAGTGGTATCGCGGTTTCTTGTTCAGGTCTGGCCTGTAGTTGAGACAAAGTTTGCATGACCCGGCGTTAGCATGGCGCTGGAGTTTCATCGCCAGCTTATTTTGCCTCCGGCGCCACGCTTCGGAATGGCCTGCTCGTATCGCAGCAATCGTGGTCTGGCTCCTTCGGGCTCCAGCCCTTTCGCCCTCAGTCATCCCATGATGTGCAGCCTCGTGGATCATGAGACCCGCGAAGTTGGAGATTTCCTCGAATCTGTGAAGGTTGACAAGTATGGCGCAACCGGCCTTCTTGAAAGTGCAGTGCCGGGCGAAGCGCAGGCCGCCTCCTTGTTCCCCGTACAGGTTGCACGGAACCTCAAGCACCTTCAGTACATGCCGGCAATAGGTCACTTTGGGTTCTCTATTGGACAGGCGCACTATCTTCACCCTCCTGGACGGAAGCTGACCTGTGGTGCCCCTGACTGATAAAGTAGCCATCAAGTAGAATACCCCACCGCCAAAACGCATAGAGAGCCGGACCAGATGAAGCCGACACCCCGTGCCAGTTCTATTGTCCTGACGGGTGCGGGGAAAAGACAGCGAGCATAACCCTGGATGATTGAGGCCCGCTCTCATATATCTTGTAGCGAAAAGAGCATTGAAGCGAGAGCGGCCGCCACCCGTTCTTGGCTAAGAGTGCGATTTCGTCCTCAGCTGTCCGCTCGGTGAAAGGAGCGGCACTCCAAAACAAGCGCGGCAAATGAGCGGCACCAAGGGAAGCAAGCCGTTTGTTCGAAGGGAGGTACCAAACTCGCGGGACGCACGAAACCAGCACGCGCGGCGCGTAGTTTGTCCGCTGCTTCGCACTCACGTCGGCAACGATGAGGGCAGCGCAATTTTGTACTGCGAGCGCCCCCTCCCTCTCGGCTTCATCAAGGCGTTTCAACAGGCAGGCAATCGGCACTCGGAGTTTCCTGTGAGTGGATTCGAGCCAAGCAATGCTAAAGTGCTCATCCCAGTCCTCTCCCGGCAGAGCGCGTAATGTGAAATCGGGAATCAGGAGGTAACTAGCCGCGTGGTTCGTGAACCGCCAGAAGTCTTCTGCGCGCCAGGATTCACGGTATTTCGTTTCCAGATACAAATCAGCAATTCGGTGAGCCAGCTCGTGCGCCAGCGCGAACCTTCGTTGGAACCCAGGCGCCGAGATCTCGGCCTGCGCTTCGCCGAAGAGAGTGTTGTACCGCGTGAATAGTGACCCTCGAGGCTGAACAGGTGATACCCTGCCTCGCGGGGCTACCGAAACGGCGAGGAATCTGGCAAAGGGGCGAAGATCTACCGCCCCAGGGGACGGCTCGGAAGAGAATCCGAGCTGTTCAAACAGCCCTGCGACATGCGCCTTGGCGATCCTTGCCAACTCGCCGCTACCGGGCCATTGACGAAGCGGGTTCCCCGCAGAGGTGGCGTCGCCCATGTTTACTCTTGGCTCCTGCGGACAAATCGTACGGACCAGCCGTCCTGCGCCCTCGCACCTGGGGGTGGGAGCATTGTCGCGGGCTCCAGTTTGTACTCATTCAACACGCAGCCTGGCGGGAGATCGCGCCAGACCTGGTTCATCTCGACGCCCTTTCCCACCTGATATGGCTTCTGGAAGTGGTTTTGCGCCTGCCCAGCGGCCGCTAGTATTTCACGGGGTAGGAGAACGACTGTGAACCAATCCGGAGCTCCCTCCCCGCTTTTGCATAGGGTCCAGGCCAATTTCTCTTGCTCAAGCGGCGGCACCCCGTCCCAGACCTGCATTTCTTGAACGATGCAGCCTGTAGCCAGTTGGTATCCTATTATAAGTGGTTCATCTTCCCATCCCTCACCGAACGGCACGATCGTGGGATACTTCGGCATAATCAGGGCCTCGTTAGCCGTCTCCGTGATCCACGTTGGAAACCTCCCAGGGCAGATCCACGCGACCCTGACGTTTTGAGGTAGTCGTAAGGACGCCAGGCGGCCTACTGATTTAGGCAGGGCGGGCCCGAGGATAGTCACTATCTTTTCCGAGGCGCCGCCGCCGTCCATGATTTCACAAACGGCTAGTGTTAGCACCTCGCCAATTGCGCGCTCGCAGGCCTCCGATAGGGCCTTCTGGCGGGTGTTCCCGATTCCGCCGAAAAGGCCGCGCGTTTCGGACGCCCCAAACCTTTCTACAGCGAATCCGTCGGTCTGGTCATGGGCAAATGTCCAGGTGCGTGGCACGCGAACGTAACCGCTTCCATCAGCCGTGGAATATGCGAAGCAGAACGTGATGTCGAATGCGCGCGCAGGGATTGCCGCGTGCGGTGCCGGGTACTGAAGCCGGTAAGCAACTCCATAGACTGTCATCTCTGCCATCACGCCTCCTTTCCCTCTTCCAGCAATTCGATCCCGTCTTCCAAGAGTGTAGAGCGCACCCGGTCCCAAACGTATTCTGTCCGGGTAAATCGCGATCCATCTGGTGCTACCACCAGAACCCTGCTGTGCGGCAATTCGAGGTCTTCAACGCACTCATCTGATAAGGGGCAAACGGCCCTGCTGTTAAGTGTCCACGTGGAAGCTCGGCCGCCTGGTACCAGGATGGAATAATCCATTTGGCGAGATGCCGTATTGTCGAAGGAAGCCTTCCAACGATGGGCAGGAGACAAAACGCGTGGGAGATTGACACAATCTATAAGAACGTCCCGGGAGTACGTGTGCTGCAACGGACGCAAAAGCTCTCTGACCTTGGACGAGTCCTTTCGGTGGAAAACAATGGGTTCCCGCACGAGAGAATTGGCAACCAAGTCTCGGTGGTTCAGCTCCTTCTTGGCAAGCTTCTCAAGGCACTCAAAACATTTCCGCAAGAAGTCCCTGTACTCGGTGTCTAGGGAGCCACACCCTTGAAGCAGGTCGTGCATATCCCGCAGGATGCTAAACTCTCGCTCCTCCGACGAGATGCGCTTCATGGAAGCCAACATGATCCTCGTTACAACTTGGTACTTTGCCTGGATTGGGTCGAGACCGTCCCGGTTGATCCGCCCCTGGGGGTTCTCGAACGTCTCCGACAGACCTGCCAACTCTTGAGAAAACCTGCTTGCAACGCTCTGCAAAAAGGCGGCACTCATGGTGGCATGGATCAGGAACTGCTGCACAATCTCGAACGCCATTCTCTCCGCTATTCGCAGATCGGGAGCCAGGTAGAAGCGGTCGTAAAGAAAGATGCGCTCTCGCCATAGATCCGCTGCGGCAACGGCGCTCCGCCCGTGTAAACACAACATACCAGCGTGGTTGACTTCCTGGTCATACAGGAACTCGGTGAGCCACTGAGTAGGGGTCCTCTCCTCGATTCGGGGCCGAACGGGATAGTCTGTATCAGCCAGGAATTTCGTGTCATAGCCGATATAATCAATTTTGTCAGCGTCGATCGGCGAATTGACGATGGCCTGCACCCAGGGTGCTCCGAAGTCCCCAAGCACAAGGCTGCAGACCAGGTCTTTCAGTTGATCGGGCCTGGCGTTCCGTTGTGGGTGATACCCTATCTGGTGGTCGTTTACCAGCGTAGTCCAAAGGGTTTTTAAGTAAGGGGTGTTAATAAAGCGGTCGCGCAGGACGACGCCTTCAAGTCCCATCGGTCGTGTGTCCCGTGGAACCCAGTTAATCGATTCAAGGACCTCGTTCAGAAGGTGGGAAAACGGCAGGTGGCCGTAATCATGAAATAGGAGCGCCGTCGCAACTAATACTTTGGTCTTCTGCCAGGTCTCGGCGGGGAAGACGAGAGAGTGTTCAGGAACGCGACGATCCCCCGCGAGCACCTTCAGCCATATGAGTCCGGCGTTCAGCGCACCAACGGAGTGACCCCACCTGTCGTGTCCTCCTGCCTTCTCCCCCAACCATAACTCCTTTAGTCCGAGCTGGGAGACCCTTTTTAATTCCCCTTGCAGCTTAGCGTCGTACTCAACCCCCAAGCCCTGAATGTCTCCTGTGGTCAGGTTGACGTCATGTTGCTGCTTAGGTTCCCCACCATCATCCCTACGCATTCTAAGGAGCACGGACCCGAGGGAATAGCGCTGCGAGAGCAGGTCCTCAGCCATGAGCAGATTCGGAGTGTCAGAGGTGGAAACGGTTCTCGTCACGGTCATCTAATCAAGCAGAGCTCCTCTCAATTGGCCAATGGCAGGATTCGCGTACCTCAGAACCCGCAAGTAAACCGCTTCGTCGGGGTTCCAGGATTTGCCTTCGCTCCTTCGTACGGACGGGTAATAGAGACCCCTAAAGTTCTCGATGAAATCCTCCTCCGCATTCGGCGGCTTTACATCAGCAACTACCAGTCTTCTCTCCTGAGCAAAGTCGAAAAGGAAGCGCAGCAAATAACGGTCCCATCGCCCGCTGAGCCCGACTACGACGATTGCTGAAATCCGGTCTCCTACGAATCTCCGAAGACTCCACAGTATTGGATCAGCCGCCTCCTCCTTCGCGCGGTAGCCAGGGAATGAGAACTGCAATCGTAGGCTGTTCACATGGCACGCAGGGCACAGGAGTGGGTCCTGCGCGCCCTGAGTGGCTAGAAGATGATCGAGGGGGTACTCACCCTCGTGTTGAGGGCAAAGCTCGTTTTCGCAGCGCGCGAAAAAGACATCCCCACGGACTTTAAAGACAGCCGGGAAGAATTCCTTGGTCCCAGCAGAAAAATAGTTACGGACTTCTGCCTCGGTGTGCAAGCTTAGGCCAGCTTGGTTGTCCATTGTCAGTGCGCGCCGTGTCAAGCCGTCAAAATTGAGACTGACCGCATACGCTCTATTCCTGCGAAGCATTTCGGCAATCTCGCGGTGGGCCGGCGTTGGCTTGATCCCCTCGTTGCAAAGGCCGACAAATCCCTTCTCCCAGCGGCTCTGGGGAATCTCGAGAGGCCCGACCAAGAAGTTGCGTGAAAATGTCTCCCAGATGGATTTAAAGGGTTCAACTCGTGATTGGAGGACAGAAAAAAGCTCCGCAGCTTGTCTCCGAGTGGCAGCATTTCGAGAGACGGCTGAGGCATGGGCGAGAACCCAATCGTACCGGAACGGGATCTTCCGTTCCTTTTGGAGCTCATCCAGTTTGCTGTGCAGCCAACTTCCAATATCCCGCAGCAGCGGAACCACCTCAGCTGACACGCCCGCACCAATTACAAACAGAGGAACGCGGGCGTACAGCAGTCCCTCCTGGACCGCTTTGGCCAGCTCTCCAAGGCCATCTGACTCCAGCGGCTTTGGCTCCCGCACTACCTTTTCAGGCGTCAAAGGACCTTGCCTCTGGGAGGTTTCTCTACTCATGAGGATCGACCTACTTAACCGGAATTTCCATTATGAACTTTCTGAATTCTAGCGGACTGCCATTTGCGCTCGAATGTCGGCCAGCTGTTCTGCGCCGTCGCCGTTGTCTTCAAGCCTCCCAAAGGGGTCCGGCCGCCCCCTTGGTCGTAAGCATCCGCGCTGATGAGCAGAAGTAAAGGTCAGACTTTAGCGGCTAATGACGTTCCCGTCTGCACTGCAGTCGTGATTGCCGTTATCACCTTTGCAATCTCGCCGATGTGTGCGACTGCTGCTGTAAGCGCAGTCTGATCCTTTTTCATCTGAGCGACCAGCGTTTGTACGCTAGGATCGTTGTCATTAAAAATCTTATTTATGCACTTCCTGTAGTTAGCCTCAGATGCGGCATACTGGGTGTTTATTGCATCCATCTTGCCAGCGTCGCCATGGCAAGCTTCTAACAAATCAGGGAGGCTATTGGTGAGTAAATCGTATTGATCTTGTAGCGCTTGCAAAGCGGCTGTCATTGGTTAGCATTCCTCCATGTCATTTCTTAGTGCTCGCCGGAGTCGTGGAAGTGGTGCTCGAAAGGTATGTACTCGCAGTGCCGATCCAATTTTCGACGGTCGTGAGAGTTACCGGTGTGCCACGCGATGGCATGCGGCCTTCTGTCGCAAGTTGATGAATACGTGTACTCATTTCCGTGATCGCCTGTAGCATCGCGGCTGAAGCTGTCTGGTGCGCAGCGACCAACACTTTGCTTGTTTCGTCAACCTGAGTCTCGGCCGCAGTCTTGAGCGGTGCAGTGTCGGCTGTTGAGGAAAGGTGCGCTGTTAAGCTAAACGGTTGAAGCGCGGGGGCGAGAACCGATGTTTCATCGACCAGATTTTTTTTGATGCAGTATTTAGCAAGACTTGCTGCTTTGGTGACGTGTGTTTGGTTTAGCGAGTCGTAAACATCAGCCTCTTTGGAGAAAAGCTCCTTCAATGCGTTGACCGTTGCATCGAGTGCTGGGGCAACCTTTTTCTCCTCGTGTTGTTGAATCAACGATACTATCAGCTTACCTGCGTCTCCTATTGCTGAAGGTATAGATATTGGGGCGCCTGTGGGCTGCGGAAGTGCCTTTAGTGTAGTAAGTTCGGTGCCCAACTTGGACGCCGCATTGGATACATCAGTCGGAGCTGTAGAACCGGTTAAGTTGGAGAAAGCAATGGAAAGGTCTTGCAAGGCCTTGGCAAGGTCAGCGCGTTTCTGGAGTTCCGAAGATGTTGTGTTTAGGAGCGCGCGATTTGCGTCTGGGAAAGGGAGAACATCTGCGTGAGGCAGCAGGCTGTTCTGCAAACCACCGAGCGCTATATCGGCGGTAACGATTTGTGATAACGCGCTATAGTAATTGGCTAGATAGGTAGAGGTTGTCGCCAATTGCTTAGCTGCCGCGTTGGCATCGTCAGATGTTTTGCAGGAAAACAAGAAGATCGAGCAGAGTAGAAAAAGTAGAAACGGTAAGCGGCGGTTGGCCCGATGTGGTGGCCTCATGAACCCTCCGGGGAATTAGTTTTTTGGCCTTCCGGCAGATACGATTATACATCCGTTTGCCTCCGGTCGAACCCTCCGGGCACGATTGTTTCCCCAGGACGGTCCCACCGGCTCCCAGCCGCCGTCTTCCGGGGCTTGAAAGCCTGTCGCTTCGGCTTGAGGGATGGGCAAGGGGAGATTTCAGCGAAGCGTTTTGAAATCCCTTCTGCGGGGGAGCGGCGCGGTGTTCGCCGCGTGGGGAGAACCAGCCCGCCCCGGCTTGCCCCTGGAGGAAACGGGAAAAGGGGAGCAGTGGCCTTGCTGCCGCAGGCTGATTGTGCGGCGAACCCTACATCAACCCATCAGGCGGAACGTCTGGAATTTCAGGTAATCCGCGCACGCTCGTGGTTATTGGCCGGTCCGCTTTCCCGCCCGATTAGGGACCCAATGTTAAGGGGGAGGGTAATCTCCCGGCCATACGGTCCCTGATGGGAATTTCACGATCTAGGTTCTCAAACGCCTCCCGGTGGCGCAGGTTGAACTCCTTGTCGCAAAGCGCTTCGAAATTCTTCGAAATATCAGTCATGTGAGCATCGGCTATGTCGGGTGGAGGATTTCCCGGCAGGCGACGGATCGTGCCGTGAGTGCATCTGCCAGACGGGCGATGATGGGATGAGCGAGGCCCTCATCGGTCATGCGGTGTTTGACCTCGGAAACATGATCGCCCAGCTGGGTGGCGAAATCGTCCACGCGATGGGTCACCGCGTCGGGGTCGAGGCGCAGTTCTTCGGCTAGGTTGCGCCAGTGGTTAAGCCCGATGTTGCGTAGACGGTATTCACCGCCTAGCTTCATCGAAAGTTTGGTCCTATCGATGTCAATGTCCGGGTAGGGTAGAACACTCGCCACATCATAAAGCGGCGCAAGGCGGATGCGGCCTTCGGAGCCGATAAGCAGGGCATAGTTCTTGCCATGGGCGTCCGTTCCCGCGATCAGCCAGTTATATGCAATCGAGTCGAGGAAGGCGCCAACATCCTCGCCTGGGTTGGTCGAATAGGTTTTTAGAAGTTCGACAATGTCGCGGATGCCGGGTCCCCCCTCATTCTGGTACTTGCGGGTTGGGGGAATGCTCAGGGCCTGGCACATATCCTCCTGATGGACGCGCCGCAAGGTGGCGTCTATCCGGACGCGGTCGTATCGTTCGACGACAATGGCGATCTCATCTTGAAAATGCATGATCCGGGAACCAACGGCTGGAAGCCCGAGCGCTCTCGCCAGCTCCAGACAGAAATGCTCGTTCTCAACATGCCCGTCCAAGTCGCCCGTCGGGGGCTTGAGAATATGAGTTGTGGGCACGCGGCCCGAGGGAACGCCCCAGCGGCCATTCTCGAACAGGAATGCGGTTTTCGGCTGTGCACCGGCAAGACTGAACTGGCCGGTATCGCGCAGAATGCGCCAGGCCGAGTGGTCGGCCCGCAACACCCGAAGCCTTTCGGCAATTGCGGCATCGTCCAACCATTCGATCACGGGAGGCGTCTGCCCGAGGACTGCATCCAAGCGTTCAGGCTGGACAAACTGGACTGCGCCGGCGCAGTCCTCCCCGACATTGGCAATCAGCCCGAAGGCGTTCCTGGGCGAGACATGGAAGCGCCGCCCCCACTGGTCGAGCACGTTGCCGTTGTCGGGCAGGAGCCCCCAAAGAAACGGATCGATCTTCGTGTTTCCATGCTCGGTTAAGGCGAGTGGCATGGAAATCGAAAGTGGATAAGCATCCGGAGCGTTGCGCCACAGTTCGTTGTATGTGAAAGACAGTTTTCCCCTGTTGTCGCGCGCTACGCGACCCATTTCCCGGCCGTCAATAATCGCGATGAGTTCCTTGGTCATTTTCTTTTTCCGCGCGCGGCGGCGACGATGGAATCAATATCTACCGTGGGAGTGCCGCCTCCTTTCTTTCCCGGAGGTTCTTCGTCTGTTGCCAGCGGGATCCCGAGCGCGTCTATGGTGCGCAGCAGGAGGCCGATTTCGGCTCTCGGTTTACCTTTTTCCACTTCCACGATCCACTGCCGGCTGACGCCGACCTTTTGGGCGAGCGACCGCTGGTCAAGACCGAGCTTGATGCGGCGGTCCCGAATGAGGGCCCCGAGGTCGGCTGGGGTTCGAATGCGCATATGCTCCTCTCTTGCAGAATGTCAGCGTACGACGCCATTGTATCAAAGTCAGCGTACGGTGACAAGCGAAAAAGTCGACGATCGGCGACATTTCTGAATGTAAGCGAACGGCGACAGTCTCGATAACGTCATGCATGGCCGGGTCGAAGAGGCGGGGGGAAAGCGTAGCGGACAGGGCAACGATCAAAGTGGGGGGTGATTCAGGCCCTAAACACGAGCCTTTCCCTTGGACCAGTGGACACGGCCGCGTACGAACCAGAAATGCGACTGACAATCCATCTTGCGGCAAACTGAGGGGTAAAGGGTTGCGGTGCCGTCCTTGTGCTGAGTTAAGCGCCAGTGGGGATGTTCATCTGGCAACAGGTTCATGTGGAGAACGCGGCTACAGCCGCATGGACAGAGCATGGCAGCCTGCTCAAGGAAGCCATCGTCTTGCACAATGTAAAGTATGCGGTTTTTAAGCTGCTTCGGTAAGTAATCTTCGACCACCTGGGTGCCGTAAGGCGGGACTAGCCATCGGTGCAGCCTGTCGTAAACCTGCCTGGCAAACTGTTGGCTCCACTTCTTGATCCGCTTCACCCGGTCCGCCTTTCTGCGAGTTCGAGCAGGCCGAGAAGAGGTATCGCATCGCCGATGCCAACACTGTCGTAAAGGATGGGGCAGGGGATTTCCTCCGGTTCGGTTATCAACTCCATGCTGGCAAAGCTGAAGGTCGTGGTGGCATAGCTGCTGTTGGGTTCTTCTCGAAAAGGGTGGAGTCGTGCAAGAAGTTCGGTCACGGCAAGCGCCGCTGCAAACATATTGACGCTTATGACGGCCGGACGATGGACGGCCACACCGGCGATATAGCCATCACGAACCTGTTGCGCGTGTGCAGCAGGATCATTACGCCGGAGGCCGGCCCCGGCGACCTCGGCCATTGTGAAGAGGCCCCGGCTCACTAGGCTTGAGCGCCCTGGTTGCAGGTAGTGGATGCTGCCGCAAATTTCTCTGATACGGCCCTGGTTGGGACCGGTTCGAACAGTGTCAAGGCGTACTCCGATGTCGAGGTACGGGAGCGTGTAGTAGGTGGCGAGTGTGTTGAGAAGAAATCGGCCATCTATGGTGTCCATGCAACCGATCATCAGGTCGCATTGCGCGACGATTCGAATGACCTCCGGGTCCCAAAGGTTCTTCGTTAACCGGATCACGCGTGTGCCGATATCGGTACGCTCTATCGCATCGGCGAGAACATCAACTTTCGAGCGCGCATCGCGCGCATCCCGTATTGTCGAATTCAAAATACGGTTGACGTTTCGATCCTCGATACGGTCATCGTCGACGAGTACGAGTTCGCTAGCGCCGAGACGCATACACTGCTCGACGATAGGGCTTCCGGTTCCAGAACAACCGATAACGGCAATCGACAAGCGACGCATCCGCTTGATAGTGCCTTCATCAAAGGCCTGAGCATGAGAGGCGACAAAGGTTGGTAGCTCCACACTGCCTGCATCGGCATACCAGAAGTGCAGGTCATCGCCGACGACATTGATCAGCGCCATTGGCTCGAACCTCCCATCCGGGCATAGGACATGACCGAACATCTGCCCGCTTGGCAACATGATGGCGCTGCCGTGTGGTATGTCGGCTTCGATCCAGCCTCGGATCATTGGTAAGAGTTTTGCATCGCCTTTGTCATCTGTGTCGGAGAAGGCGGCGTAGCCGCCTGGGTGGCTATGGATTTTAACAACTGATAGCCGTTCGGCGGCGGCGCGGTCAAGCAGGGGCGCGATGAGGTCGGGCGGCCAAGTTACCTGTACTGGCGTCCGCGTGGAACAGGCTTGATACGGGACTTCTTCGACCACACGAACGGTTAGTCGATGGCGGCGGTCCCCATCGCGACGTCCACACAGCACGATGGCAACGGCTTCTTTTCCATCGCCGGGGAAAAGGAATTGTTTCAGCTGGTCGTGTTGATGTCCCGTCATGCTGAGCGTAATGGGTGCCGTCATTTTTTGAACTCCCGTTCAAGCCAGTCCTCAATCAAAATGACATGAGTGCCAAGATTGTCATGGCCAATCTTCCACGGGTTCTGCGGTGTGCGGTGGCGCGACCATCGCTGGAATACCTTCCCGTCAATCTGCTGTGTGCACTGTGTAGCGCCGATCGGTTTTCCATCCTTCCGGGAGATTGTCGGGGAAAAATAGACCATGTTCAGTTCAGTATTCGGATACCCCGTCTCCATTCGAATCGCAGCGGTGACGCAGGCATTGTTGTAGCCGTCGGGAAGGGGAAAGTCGTGGATGAGCACCCATTGGGAGCCATCCACGACCGTTTCCCATGGCAGTCCATAGTCTTGGAGAAAGTTCTCGTCTCCATCGAGGAGGGCAAACTGCCTCCGGAGAATCACGCTCCCTCCGTTTGATCGCGCGGCAGGGCTTTGAACTTCTCGACGCCCTGGTGGCGTAGGTTCACCTTCTCGTCTAACTCAACCTTGCGCGGTTTCTCGCCGACGATCTTCACGCGCAGGGTATAGTTCTCTGCGGGAAGAAGCCCGGCGAGGGTGAGAACCTCGCGTCCGGTCACTTCTGGCTCATGCACAACGAAGGGCTCGCCGTTTATGCGGATTCGATAGCCACGGCTGAGCGGTGGCTGCTTGCCGAGACGGGCGTATTCTTCCAGATCGACGGTGTCCTCAAGGACTTCCTCCTCGCCGATCCGGAGGTGGTTGTGGGCTGTCTGTTCTGTGGCTTCCATTGTCGTTGCTCCTTGTTCGAAGTGTGCCGACCCCTGGGGGCCGACTCGAATTCAAGCATATACTACGCACGCTAAGTTTGTCAAGCACAAACTTAGCAGGCTTGACATCTGGCACGCCTCCAGCTAATCTGCTAGGGGAAACAATGCTTTCAGGAGGAGGCCGGTATGCCGACTGCTGAGGAAAGGACTCTCGTGAAGCCCACGTTGGGACAGTACCTCGAATCGATTCGCAAGGACCGCCACATGACACTGCGGCAGGTCGAGGAAGCAACGAACAAGGAGGTATCGAACGCCTATCTAAGTCAGATCGAGCAGGACAAAATACAGAAGCCATCGCCCAATGTCTTACACGCTCTAGCAGAGATTTATGCAATCGACTACGCGAAGCTTATGGAGATGGCCGGGTATATCACGCCGACGAAGGCGCGCGGTGACGATCAGAGGCACGGCCGCGTGCCCACATTTGCCGAGCATAACCTGACCTCTGCGGAGGAGGCGGAGTTGCTCGAATATCTGAAGTTCATGCGAAGCAGGAAGCGGCGCCATGACAAAACGTGACGACAGCAGATTGGACACCGATGCACTTCGCGCGGTCGAGGAGCGGGCAGGGAAGCTCCTCGACCGCTCCTCTGCGTGGGATCGATTTCCCACTCCCATCGAAGATATCCTGGCGGCTGCGCATCTGCAGGTATCGCCGAGCAGCATGTTCGACCCGGTCCGGATTCTCACTTATATCCGGGACAAGACCGCTGACGCAAAAAGATATCTCAAGTTGGCGATTTCGAAGGTTTTCGGAATCTATGATGCGGATGACCGCATCATTCATATCGATGATACGGTTGGCAAGACGAAGCAGAATTTTCTCAAGCTTCACGAGACGGGACATCATGAGCTTCCTACACACCGGAAGCTTTTTCGATTCTTTCAGGATTGCGAGAAGACACTAGCCCCAGAGATTGCGGATTTGTTCGAGCGGGAGGCGAACAATTTCGCCCGGTTCGCCTTGTTTCAGGGTGATGGGCACGCCCGTTTGGCCGCAGACTGTGAAATGAGTATCAAGACGCCAATCAGTTTGGCTAAGAAATTTGGTGCATCTGTTTATGCGTCGGCGCGGGAGTTCGCGCGGAAGAACCATCGCGCATGCGTTGTATATATTCTTGAACCCATCGAATACGTCGAAGGCACCGGTGCCCAAGCCGCTGTCCGGCGGATCGAACCCTCTCCTTCGTTTGAGAGGCAATTCGGACGGCCGCAGGATACGGTCATTACACTGGATCACGAACTCGGGCCGCTATTGCCTCTCGGCCGCAAGATGACTAGGCCCACCACACTTTCAATAACCGATAGAAATGGGGTAACGCACGAGTGCGTGGCCGAAGCGTTCGATACGACGTGGAATGTGCTCATCCTCCTGTATCCCGTGGGAGCGTTAAATCGCTCAACGGTCATATTAACGCCTGGCGCCAGGAATACGGTCTATTCGCCTGTAGAATCACACAAAGGATCTTAGGAGTTTTCTCGGTCCCAGCCGAGGTTGGTCGTTTTCACCGAGATATTCATGTCCGAAATATGCCACATTCTTCGGACAAAACTTTCAGTCGCCGCCCAGGTAAGGCCATCGGTCAATCAGGGTACAATTGACCGTGGCCACCCGCTTCGTCCACGGACATCGTATGTCGGGGGTTGCTGCGAAAAGGACGACTGCAAATGGGCAAATCCTTGCTTTTTTTACGAGCCACAGCGAGATGCCGTTCGGTGGCTTACCTTGCGGTTATTCTGGCGATGCCGTCGGCGTGTTTCGCCTGGGGTCGCGAGGGCCATGAAACCATAGTAATAGTGGCAGAGCATTACATGCGCCCGGAGATCGCGGCGCACATGCGGGAGCTACTCGCCCCCGAGAGCCCCCAAGCGGCCTCGGTGTGGGCCGACGAGTACCGGCGCGACCACCGAGAGACCGGCCCATGGCACTACATCGACATCCCCCTGGCGGATTCCAAGATCGACTTGGCCCGCGAGTGCCGTAACGGTGATTGCGTGATCGCCAAGACGGAACAGTTCCTTGCCGTTCTGAAAGACCCGAGCGCCAACAAAGACGCTAAGGCTCAGGCTCTAAGATTCGTGATTCATTTCGTCGGCGACTTGCACCAGCCGTTGCACGATGAGGACAACGGCGACAAGGGCGGCAACACGCGCAGCGTGATCTTTGACGGTCATCCCGATAACCTTCATTGGGTGTGGGACACGGGCCTGCTCCAACACATCAACCGCAACCCGGCCGCGTTAGCGGTGGAGCTGGAGAGCCGGATAACACCCCAAGACCAGGCTGAATGGCAGAAGGGGAGCATTGAGGATTGGGTGATGGAGGGGCACCGTCTCGCTCAGACCGCTGCATACGGAGACCTGGGCAAGGAAAGTCCAGCGCCGATCACTCCCGCGTATGAGCAGCAGGCGGACGCGGTAATCGAACTTCAGTTGGAGAAAGCCGGGGTCAGGCTGGCTTACCTCTTGAACGCCGACCTAAAGTGACGAGCTTGCAGCGAGGGCACGACTAGATTTTTGATGGTATCAGGGGGTCTTGCCTGCATATGCCAGCACGTAGAAAACCCGCTCCGAGACCAAGGCGGGCGAAGCGCCGCCCTAGACAGATCGAACAGCGCCGGCAACCCCGAGCCCACCTGCTGATCATCGAGTGTGATTCTCGGAAACTTGCGGCTGACGGGCTTAACCTCGGTAGCGCTTTCGGGCGGCTCGTCAAGACCGTGTTCCCTGAGAAGCGGATCGCCATTGTACAAACCTTCTCCGAGCAAAAGCTCATGGAAGACCTCGCTGACGTGTTCCAAGAGTACGGTCGTGTCCGATCTATTCTCGTGGTCGGTCATAGTAATGAAGCTGGGTTGGCGTTGACTGCCGACGGTTTGCGCAGTTGGAGTGTCGTGGGGAATTGGCTCCAGAAATTTGAGCCGGAATTCTGTTTCTTGGCGGCCTGCCGCGCAGGCAAATCCGAGGCGGTCCGCGATTTGTTTAAACCGATCAAGACGCTTGGCCAGATATACGCGTCTCCTGCTGCGCTGTACAAGAATCAGACTCCGCCGCTGGCCGTTCTCATTGGGATGTTGCTCAAGGACGGCAAGATTGACGAGGAGATGTCTGGTGCCCTGCGTCTGGTCAACTATGTTTTAAGCGGGGGCCAGCTCTACCGGTGGAGGCGCGCAGAGACCGGATCCGGCGAGGAGGTCAAAGGGCGTTTGCTGGACAGTGTTGCCTCCTTGTTTGATCGAGGCACGTGGGACCTTTTGGAGAGGTTGTTACCCAGGACTCGCCCGCCAAGTTAAACCAATCACGGGTCGGCGTGAGAGACGCACGCCTTGGCGACGGTTCTTGGGCCAGCAGAGAGCATCCTTCGATGAGTGTCATGGGTCGGATTTGTCAGGAAAAAACGCCACGCAAAATTGTTGCCCAAATCCTTGCCCAAAACCTTGCCGACTACGCCCGAATGATGGCGTTTTACCCTACATATGCCGCCGTAAATGGCTGAAAACACACGGACCCGACTCCTGACCAGACGATTATGAGTCCGCTGCTCTAACCAACTGAGCTATGGGCCCGCCCAATGTTTTCAACAGGTTGCAATAACACGTTATTTTGAGTCACAGTTTGGGTCACAGTTAAGCGCTTCTGAACCTCTGCTGCCTCCGCCTCCAAGCGCTTCTCGATAGCTTGCGAGGCGGCAAGTTGTGCCCGGTCGCCAGCATGTGAGTAAATGAGGTTGACGCGATCGGTGGCATGGCCGAGGCGGTCTTTCCGAGTGGCGATGTCCACGTTCTCGTCCAACATAATTGTGTTGTTCAAGTGACGTAGAGCATGCCAGTGGACTCCTCCGATACCGAACTTCTGGGCGACCGGCTTGATATAGTGGGTCATGACCCTGTCCATGTCGATTGGTCTCCCCTTCTTGCCCGGTAACACCCAGTCGTTAGGGCCGGCGTTGGGGTAGTTCTGTTCCTTGTAACGGCGAAGCAGGTCAATTTGGTGCGGTGTCAGAATAACCTTCCGGTAACCCTTCTTGGACTTGGGTAGAGTGCTGTGATTCTCCCAAACTGATTCTGAGATGACGATGCTGTTTTGCTCCCAGTTAACTGAGGACCAGCGCAGCCCGCGCAATTCGCCTGACCTGCTACCGGTCCAGATGGCCAACTGCCAAGCCATGCGGTGTCTTGGGTTCTGCAATTGGCTAAGAATTTCCGCTGCTTGTCGTACAGTAATGCAAGCCGGCATCTGTTCGGGTCCTGCCGCCGGGAGCTTCACTCCCCGCACAGGGTTGCGTGTGACGCCAGCCTCCAGCCGGATTGCTGCTGTGAACATCGAGCTCAGGTAATTCTTCCACTTCAGTGCTGTTTTCCTGCTGACCTTGCCCGGCCCCTGCCCGATGCTTGCAGCCATAAACGACTGGATTTCTCCCGTTCTGATTGAGTCCATGCTGCGCTTGCCCCAGCGCGGGATCAACACTCGCAGGATGGCGTTCTTCATGTCCCTGCGAGTTGATGGCTTCTTGGTGCTCAGCTCGTCCCGATACTGTCCGGTTTCTGCGTGCCAATAATGCTCACAGAAGAAACCTTTCAGAGTTACTGAATCGCCCGCGGTCTCGCGCTGATGGTTCACTTTTTCCATCTGCTGGCGGTGAGCACGCTCCGCTTGCGACTTCGTCATCTCGTCGCACCAGCCCAGCTTCTGGGAGCGCCGTTTGTTTCCCTCTGGCCATTGAGACAGCCAGAATTTCCTTCTCCTTCCTCTGATAATGAGCGAACCTTTCCTGTCACGGTGCCTGGATTGAGTCAATTTCCCTCCTCCCAGGACCGCTGAACCCATACTTAAATTACCGTCATCGACGGTGGAAAGCAAGTCCGCTATGAGCCGACCGTCAAACCTGACATCGGTTGGCGTAAGGCGAATATGCGGAATGTGCCGCGGGTGACTCGGGTTGAGTCTTCGGTAAATAAAACTGCGGCTACACTGGAGGCGTGCCGCTAGACCGGCAACCGTGAGCAGTTCTGTTTCTTGCACGTAACATAGAACCTCCGCGACGATTGGGCGCCTCCGCCTTGCGCCCGGATGTCGCCATTGCAGCCTCTCCCGCGCGTTGTTGCCAGCCGACGGAACGCGCAGGGTTAAGGTGTCTTGAGCAGCGCCCGTGAATAGTGCTTGTGCGCCACTCGCCCACTGCTTTCGTGGGCAAGAAGGCAGGCAGGGTGTAACCCTGCCTGCCCGAAGTACTCAATTATGCTTTCAACCTCCCGCACATCTGGTTCCATTCCTCATTGGAAAAGAGGGTTCTTGTCTCTAGCCCGGGGATGGTGCCTCCCAGCTCTCGGTTACACTTTTTCAAGAGGGACCGTTGGACAAACAATCTGCCTTGGTCCCTTGTCTCGACTTGGACATGAATCAGCGGAGCCAAGTCCTCCCCCCGCTAGCTCATCGAAACCAGCAGCGGAGCCTTCGCCTCCCAACAACAGCACTGCCCCGAATGGCGGGAACGGATCTGCGAAGTCGCCTGCCAGCGGAGCCGCCTCGCCACCTGCGGGCAACAATGGCAACGGATCGCACGGTCGCTCTGGCTTCAACCGGCTTCGCAACGAGTTCCTGACGACAGCACGACGTGTGGCGACAAGGAACAGCCAAGCTATCGGCGAAGTAGTTGAGTGGGCCAGTGCTGGTGCCTTCAAGTACGGCGATATCGGTCGCATGACGGAAGCCGACATCCCGAAGTTGCTTGCGGCCACTGAACTCATGGTGTCAAGCCTCCCCGGTGCTGCGCGTTGACCTTGAGCACCTCATCCGTCCACCCCTTCACAACTTACAGATCGCCTGATTCCATGGGGAGGAAAGAATGTGGAATCTTCGCGTACGAGCGTCGGCCAGTGTGGTGGCTGACTACTTCCGCCTGTTCGTCAACCGCCGGGCCTACACCCTCCAGTCGAACCGGCCCCACCCGGAAAGTGCCCGGCATTACTACTACCGCCCGAAGGACAGGAAAACCGCCCAGGGGGTGCGCCTCACGCTGGACACCATCCGCCGCCACCTTGAGGGCGAAATTACTATCGGCCTCTACTCGATCAACCCCGCCACCCAGTGCTCGAAGTGGGTGGCCATCGACGCAGACTATGAGGATTCGCTCGCGGACCTGCTCAAGCTCAGCTTCCACCTCAGGCAGGATGGGGTGGAGTCAGCTCTTGAGAAGAGCCATCGGGGCGGGCATCTCTGGATATTCCTGACGGTGCTGCTCCCAGCGCGAGACTGCCGCATGTACGTTTGCGGTCTTGCCCTGCGCTTGGGTATCCCGGTTAAGGGAGGCAAACAGCGGGAAGGAATCGAGGCCTTCCCTAAGCACGATACGTTGAAGCCTGGCAGGTACGGCAATGCCATCCGCGGGCCGCTGGGCATTCACCGGGGCGCAGCTCAGCGCTTCTGGTTTGACGGTGCCGGTGAAGATCTTGAGAAGCAGATGTGCTACTTGAATTCGCTTCCCAAGATGACAGGTCACCACCTTGCCCGATTGATTGCCGGGAACGCCATCCCACCTCAGCTCGCTCCACCAGAGCCGAACGCTGAACCGGAGATGAGGAGACACCTGCGTGGGCCAGAATTCCGGATCCTTGACCACATCAACACCAAGCTCCGCACAGTGGGGCACAACAATGTGACCCGCTGCCCATCCTGCGCCGAAGAGGGACACGACCGCAGCGGAGATAACCTCTCAATCTCGATCGAGGACCCTCGCAAGTACATCTGCTGGGCCGGCTGCACGAGAGACATGATCCGGGCGGCGGTGGGCTGTCCGCGGCCAGTCCAACATGTGTGACTTGAGTGAACAAATGACCACGAATGGAATCATATCCTGGCCGGGAGTACAGAATTTCGGCTATCGTTTGACGGTACCCTCGGTTCTACTTGAGCGTGACTGAATCCTGCGGCGTCACACAGATTCGATATTTGGTCGGTGGCCGTTCTCCGGGAAGCCGACTTTTCAGGCCGAATCCGGTCGGGATCCTATCGATCACTCAAAAATCATTGGCAGGAAGGGGACTTATCAATAGGAATCGGTATTACTAAACGCTGGGCCGTCACACAGGATCTATACCCACATTTCTAATTTGGACTCCATTCCCGAATCTTGGGATCGCTGCCATCATCAATATTTATGCGGGTGTGAACGCCATGAAGACGGTCCGGAGGGCAGTGCCGAATGGGTGAGAAACAAAATCAGCCCTTTCAGCTCTCCTTCAACGCCACACTGAAGATTGATTTCCAAGGCTCCCGCGTCACCTCCGACGGCGGCTTGGTTCAGGTGCGAGAACTCGACGAGCGACTCGGCTTCGGAGAACTCATCCGACTGCATCTGACGGACTCCGCACGTTGAAACGGCGCCGGTTGGATGTTGGTTCAGTTTGGTGCTGGCGCGGCAAATTCACCTCGCCAAATGGCGGCGTAAAGCGGGTGCTACGTCAATCTGGTCCGGCACCACCAGTGGTTCCGTCCGTTGCATTGGGAAGATGCCAGGGCTATATTAGAGGCGGCGAACTCACATGCAGAAATTCGGCGCCGCATCTCCCGCAGTAGCCGGCGATGGAGGTGGGGCGATGTGGGGCGTCAGACTGTGAAGGCCGCTCTCCGTCGGTCGCGTGCAAAGGCTTGGAAACTTAAGGCAGAATCATTCCAGGAGGAAGCCATGGGCACCGGTTACTTACCCAGCAGTGGCATCGCCCCCGCCCACTTTGCGATCTTCCAAAAAGTGGCGCGGCAGGAAAACCGCATCATCGTCGTGCGGAACACGAATACGAAATCCACACACTGGATCGAACTGCGTTATCCGCCCAAACCAAAGAGTCTCGAGCCTCTCCATACTTCCCCCAAGACCGGTAAGGTCACTGCCACCAATGAGCAAGAACGTCAGATGGCCCGGCGCGAAGGGTTCTATGTGATCGACAACGACGGCGTGGCGCGACGCAAGCCGAACGATGTGCTGCCAAAGCCTTTTCCTTTTAATACCAACGAAATGAACGAACCAGGTCAGGTGATTCATCCGCAACAGCGAAAGGCCCTGGTGGGGGATTACGATCTCATGGGCGTCATTGATCCGGCCGCCAAGGGGCGGGTCCTTGCCCTCCATTCTGTCAATGGAGTGGAAGTTTCCAATCGCACCAATCCCGACGTTACGAAAGTGATTAACGCGCTGAACAGTCAAATGGACCAGCCGCGAGTGATGCACGGCCCTCAGGACCTCTATAAGAGTTTCAGAGGTGCTTGTACTGCCTTTCTGCCGAACGGCCTGGTGTGGGATTTGTCCACGGAGCAGTCGGTCCGCGAGTTTTACAAACTGACCAGTCGGGAGACGATTGCGGGCAGTTATCGCTAGGGTTGTTCATTTGCCATGCCGTCGAAGACAAACAAGACTTTGTGCATCCTCTCGCTCAGCAGCACACAGCCAACGGCATTCGGCAGAGTCATGCACGTCCCGTGCTGATGAACGCTCCCTTGGCGCTGAGTGCGTTGCAGTGGCGCGGGGATAGGCGTGGGCGGGATGAATCCCCATCGTTCTGCTTGCTGAGATTTGGTAATAGATGACGCCAGTTGTTCCGTGAGGCTACGCAAGTCCTCGTCGTGACGGGGCGAGTAATAAGCCGGGAGACGAAACAGGCAAGTGGGTTCGTAGTCAGGACGCCGTCAGGGAGGACCTATTCGGCGATTGGTTGTGGGAAGGCCTGCGTTCGCCAGCTATAACGCGCCCGCAGAACAAACGTGTCACTATCCAGGAAGCCGACTTTTCATTCCCAATCCATTTTGTATGCGCCCCACACCCGTGATGCGCACAGGAGCCCTTGGGGAAATCTTGGTCTGCTGACGGGACCACTTCACGGTCGACCCAGCACGGCGAGGTGTTGCTGCAGACGGCACTCCTGAGGACTGTTCTGCTACTTGAACTGTCCCGGATAGTCCTATTGCGTTGACGGGGTAGGCTATACTCCTGCGGGTAGCCGGGCTGTCCCTTGCGGCGGGATAGCCGAGGCTGTGGCAGTCGAGAAATCGTTCTGGAGTTACCAGGGACGGAGAAGTGTTTGACAAAAGCGGATGGCAGGCCGCAGTCAGCCGCTTCGGGACTCGCGATAGGGTAAACAGGGCCCTGCCTCGAACGCCTGAAAGTAGGCAAGTGAAAATAGGGCGCCGGAAGCCCTCGAGGTGTTTATAGTGTGGCCTGTCGGGAGTTGAAAGGGAAATTCCCGCTTATAAGTGACGGAACGCGGGCACGTTCCGGCCCTGGAAGATTGCTCTGGGTGCATCGCCGGTAGTTTGCGGCCTTCTTCTTCATGATTGGAGCCAATGTTGCACGTTCCCCATCCACTCCAAGTCGACCCTGGGATCGGCTTTCTCAGCGGTTCGGAGGGCTTCAGCTTTGTCAGCGGCTATCCCTTGCCAGACAATCCACTCGTGGGCTCCCGGCCGGTCTTGGGCAGCCGGGCCCGAAACGGCTTCGATATTACCGCTGATCAGCGCCAGGAGCTCAAGGCGCCGACAGTCCCGTACAGCCAGTTGGAGTTTCGCTTTCGCACAAAGACGACTAATTCCTTCACGAGCCGGAGCGAGCTAATTTCCAATTCTTTTGGGAACAAGGCAATCCACAAACGGGCCCCGTGAAAGACCACTGCAATGTGCGCGGGAACCAGCAGCTACGTGGAGGGAGCGGCAGCGAAGGATCCGATGCTGCAGCGGGGCTACTCGCGGGATCATCGTCCGGACTGCAAGCAGGTGGTGATTGCGCTGATTGTGAATGCGGGCGGTTTTCCACTGGGTTGCGCGACCTTCGACAGCAACTGCGCGGACGTGACGACGGTGGAAGCGGTGATGCGCATGGTGGAGCGGAAGTACGGGCGGGCGCGGCGAGTGTGCGTATTTGATCGGGGTGTGGTGAGTGAGGAGAACTTAGCGGCGTTGCGGCGGCGGAGCGGACAATACCTGGTGGGCACGCGGCGCTCGAAGCTGATGAAGTTCGAAGCGGAATTGCTAACGGGGGGTAGGGAGCGGGTGCGTGAGGATGTGGAGGTGAAACGCGTGCCGGTGCCGGGCGGTGAGGAGACCTATGTGTTGTGCCGGACCACGGCTCGGCGGGAGAAAGAGTAAGCCATCCGCAGACGTTTCTCGACGCAGATGGAGAAGGCGATGGGAGGCTTAGCGCAACGGGTGGCCACCGGCAAACTTAAGGATCGGGGGAAGATCGAACGGCACTTGGGTCGGATCAAAGCGCGCTATCCCTCGGTCGCTGACTTATACCAGGCGCAACTGGTGGAGACTCCGGCGCGGCTGCGGGTGGCCGGCAGTGGTTGGAGGACCGGCGGGCCTGGCAGGAAAGGCGCGAAGGGGCCTATCTGCTGCGCACCAACCTGCAGGCGGAATCGGCGGCGGAGTTGTGGACCAAGTACATGCAGTTGACCGAGGCGGAAGCCGCCTTCCGAGTGCTCAAGAGCGAGTTGTCGATCCGCCCCTTGTTCCATCAACTCGAGCACCGCGTGAAGGCACACATCCTGGTGGCTTTTCTGGGTTACGCGCTTTGGCTCACGCTGAAACACATGTTGCAGCGAAAGCAAAGCCGCCTGACGCCTGCCCGCGTGCTCATGCTGCTGGCCTCGGTGCAGAGTGCGGACATCATTCTGCCGACCACCGACGGCCGCGAGATCAGACTGCGCTGCGTGACCACCCCATCGCCTGAACAGAACGAGGTACTCAGAATTCTCGGAATTACTCTCCCCGAGCGCCTCGATTTGAATTTCGAATGTAGTGTAAACTCGGCAACCGCCTGACTGATTCTGAAGGCCTTAGCCGGCGTTTACCCCATTTCGTGACGAACCTGGGTTAGGCGGCTCCTGCTGCGCACGACTGCTGCAAGAAAAAGCCAACACCCGGTAAAGAAGACCGATCCGCGAATCCATCATGCGATGTTCAAGGTGAGCAGGGATTCGGCGGTGCGTTGGTCCGTAATCAGCACGTCAATCCATCGACCCTTCAGGGCGGCCAGAATCGCCTGCGTCTTTTTTCGGCCACCGGCAACACCGACCACGCGGCCCGTACGCCTCAACGAAGCGAGCTCGATGCCGATCACACGCTGCATCAAAGATGACTTGATGGGCTCACCCCGGGAATTAAAATACCTGAAGCAGATGTCTCCCACGGCGCCCAGACGTCTCAGTTCCGCGCGCTCTTCCGAAGAAAACACATTGCCGCTGCTGGCCAGCAGCCGCGAAGGTTCTATGGGGCCGATGCCGACGAGGGCCAGGTCGAGGTGTTCGAATTGCTTAACCGCTTCACGCATCAAAGGCTCGCGCGAGAGAATGTGCCGCGCCTCGGCCGAAGCGACTACAGCCGGCGCCTGAAGGAGAACCGCAGTCGCCCCGATGACGGTGGCGAGGCGGTGAGCCAGGTACATGGCCTCCTGCCGAACGCCCACGTTGCTCACCCCTCCCAGAATCTGCACCACCTTCCCGCCCCGGCAATAGTCTCCAGGATGCAACACGTCCACCATGGCGAAAAGTGAACGGCTCCAGGAGGAGATGCCAATTCTTGTCCCGGCCTTCACCGTGGTCTCGAGATAGAATGCCGCTGCCGTACCAAGATCCCGGACCAGCGTGTCTTCTTCGAAAGAGGTTTCGACGATCACGGCATCCTTCAGAAGGAATGAGGACATCAGTTGATCCTCGAGCTCCGCATAAATCCCGGGAGGGGTAGTGACACTGAAGCGAACAATGTTCGTGGCTCGGGCGCGCTTCAAAAGGCGCGAAACCGTGGATTGGGGAATATGAAGCCTTTCCGTTATCCTTTGTTGCTGGATGCCCTGCACGTAATACATACGGGCGACTTTGGCCATGAGGCGAAGTTCATCTTGCCGGGGCATACTCCTATTCTGGCACACCCTGCAAGAATAGTTCTATTGGCAAAATGTCGGTTTCAGTTCGGAGACCACCCGAGCGGGGAGAGATTTTTTTGGCGATCCTGCGCCCGATCTCCTGTGCGAGTAGAGCAACCATGATTACCGTAACGGCGGCAACTCGCTTGATCGGCGATGATGGTAAACGTCCCACCCGAGGTACCGGTCGAGCGCCTCGGCCACCGCATCCGCGCTGTGACTTCTGTTCATTGCCGTGTGGTGTTCGAATCCGTTCTGACACACGACATGCAAGAGATCCTGCAATCCGGGAACCCTTACGACGGCGCGAGTCCCAAAGGTATTCAGTGGGTCATCCGTGAACTCGCCTTGGCCCACGTAGGCCCGGAGTTTGCCGCTCAAATCGTCGGTGCTCACCCGCCCAAAGGTCAAGGGTCCCGGGCCGGTACGTCCTTCGAGCGCACCGAAGGTGTTCTCTTCGCCCAGGGTGGTTCCGAGGATGGGCGCTGTGGCCATGCGGACCTCGCGCAGAAAATCCTTGGCCCAATTGCCGCAATGGAAAAGAACACACTTGTCGGGGTCACCGCCATAGTTGTTGTTCCAATCCACCAGCGCGCTGGGACGGCCGCTTGCCAACTGCAAAGCATACATGCTGACCACGCCGGCGATGTCGACCTCGCAGGCCGAAGGCAGCATGCGTTCGCTCATCATGGACATGATGGTGCAGACATTTACGCCGAAGTTCTTCTGCAACGAACTCCAGCACTGGATGGCGGTGGCTGTAATGCCCAAGGACTGCATCCAGTCGTCGACCACCGCGGCGAATTTGGCCATGCGGACAATGGACTCGTAGGGAGCGGAGGAAGAGTCGGCGTAGGCCCGAATCTGGTCGATGCGTTGCTTGACTCCGGCATCATCGTTAGCGATCTTCGCGGCATTGCCAAAGATCTCGGAAAGATCAATAGTGTTCACCGATATTCCTGCGGCTTCGAACAATTTCTCGCTGAACCGAGTGGTATTGAAGGCGTTAGGACGAGCGCCGACCGCGCCGATTCGCACCCGGGCCAATCCGCGAACCACTTTGCAGGTCTGAATAAACTGAGCGAGGTCCTGGCGGAAGCGCGGATCCAGGATGGCAACCGTGTGGTCGCGAGTCAGGGAATACCGGAAGCCGTACTGGCGTAGATTGTTGCAGACGGAGATCTTTCCGCAGAAGGCGTCGCGGCGACGGTCCAGGCCGAATTGATCGAGGTCGTCAGGACAGGCCTGCACGAGAATCGGCACGCGTACGTCGGCCAGGCGGATGGAGTCAGCCACGCCTTTCTCATCTCCGAAGTTCGGCAGGCAAACCAGAACGCCATCCAGCCGCTCGCGGTTGCGGCGCAGCAATTCTCCACATTTTTGGGCGTCTGCCCAGGTTTCGACCGCGCCCAGCTTGGTCTCATCCGGCGATAGCCATACCGGCTCAATCGCCATTTCCTTAAAGAGCTTGACGAGGTCACGACGCGCTTCGCCGATCAAAACGTCGGGGAAGAAGTCACGGTTTCCGAGAATCACTCCCAGAGTTGCCAAAGTTGCCATTTTACTTCACCTCACCTCTCGTATTTCGTTCACAGACGCGAATACGCAGGGGTGGCGCAGACATGGAAGTCAATGTCTGCGCCACCCCTGCCAATGTACGCCACTTCCAAGAATTACGTGGGACATGACACTAGAGCGCCTCACCCTTTTCGTTCACAAACGCGAATAGGTAATGAGCGCGAGGCCCGCCAGATAGCAGACAAACATGGCGGCCAGCACCTTCCCTATTCCTCGCGGCGCCGCCGCAAACTCTCTCCACACCAGAACGCCCCAAAGAATCGCCACCACTGGGGCGGCGTTGCTGAGAGCGTACGAGACCGCGGGCCCGGCTGCACCCACAGCGATGAAGCTCGTGGTGATCCCCACGCTCCAAATGGCTCCGCCGAGCAGGCCGGTAACGTGTGTACTCCAACTCCCTTTCCAATAATCCGAAATCGAGACAGGCGTTCCTTCCACGGGATGGGTCATGAAAAACGGATTGAAGAGAAAGGTAGTCAGAAACGCCCCTAGAGTAAAGAAAAAAGCGCCGGTCAGCGGCATCAGTTTGCCCGATCCACCGGAAACAAACGCATGGTCGAGCGATTTGACGACCAACCCATAAAAGAAAGCGATCAGAACGCCCGCGGACACCGACAGCAATACCCCTTTTGCACTAGCCTTCTTCACCGCGCCCGCCAGTTGTCCATACGCGCGCATGCTCAGCAGGATCGCGACGCCGATGACGGCAACCCCACAAAACAGCAGGGTCGTGTTACCGGGGTTCACTCCGCCTTGGAGAATCACCAGCAGGAAGCTGATGACGATGCCGAGCATCCAGGCGATGCCGCCTCCAATCGGAAACCCGATGGCCATGCCGGCAACCGCGATGGCAGCTACAAGAAGCAGGTTGCCGAGATTCCAAACCGTTCCTCCGAGGAATGCCCAGCCGATACTCGAGAGGTCGGCCTGGGCCAGATCAGCCAAAAACGGGCGCCCGGTTGTACCCAAAGACCCCAGAGTCAGAGCCGCGGTGAGTGAGGTGAGCAGAAGGCCGGAAACAAAGTCCCAATAGAACAGTTCGAAGCGCCAGGAACGGGCCGCCAATTTCTGTGTGTTCGCCCATGACCCCCAGCAGATCATTGTTACCACACAGAGCAAAACCGCATTCGGATAGCTGTGAATCGTCACCATTTCGTACTCCCTAGGGTCCTGTCACATGTAATACTTTACAAGGTGATGACCCCCTTATAGTTCTGCCGAGCGCCTTCGGCGCTCGGCAGAACTATAAGGAGGTACTACACTGCAAAAGCATACGTGTGACAGCACACTTGCGGCATCACCGACTTTCTACGTGGACGGATTACGCCATCGAGCGCGGCTGACGGCCAATTTCCACGCTCGTCGCAGAGTCATTCGCTGATCTTCCGCGATCGCCGGTTGGAAGCAATCGTCGCTGGTGGGTAGCGCTGCCAGCGCGTCCAGAGACTTCCACCAGCCCAGAGCCATCCCGCCCAGCATGGCCGCGCCTCGAGCGGAAAGCTCTTCCTGGAGCGAGCGAAAAACGGGGCGCCCGATGACGTCGGCCTGCATCTGCATCAAACGGTCATTTCGCGTCGCACCTCCGTCTGCCAGTAGCAAAGGCAAACGAACGCCGGCGGCGTTTTCCATCGACTCCAGGACGTCGGCCACTTGATAAGCGATCGCATCCACGGCAGCGCGCGCGAGGTGTGCGGAGGTGTGGGTTCGCTCGAGGTTGCACACAATGCCGCGGGCATCCGAGTCCCAGTACGGTGCGCCCAGCCCGACCATCGCCGGCACCAGATACATGCCCGCGGAGTCCGCAACCGTCGCGGCCAGTGCGGCCGCGTCTTCCACCGGCCGCTCCAGCCCCAGAAACTCGCCCACCCATTGCACCGCCGCGCCCGACATGGCGATGTTGCCTTCGAGTGCGAACCGCACCTCACCTTTGAAGGACCAGGCGACGGTTCGAGCCAGTCCATCGCCCTCAGGAACCAGCTTTTCCGTCAGCATCATCAGCGATGAACCGGTTCCGTACGTCGCCTTCACCGCGCCCGGTTGGTAGCATCCGTGTCCTACCAACGCACCGTGCGAGTCGCCGATCATGGCCACGATGGGAATCCCGGCAAGTTCGGGGACCGCGGTGCAGACTCCGAAGTTGCCGCCGGATGAGCAAATCTCGGGCAGCGTTGCGGCAGGAATTCCAAACAGGGCCAGCAAGGCAGTGTCCCAGCCGAGCGACCCCAGGCTCATCAGGGCCGTGCGCGAAGCATTCGAGTGATCCGTGGCGTGGGTCTTTCCTCCGGTCAAGTTGTAGAGAATCCAGGAGTCGACCGTTCCTAGCAGCAAGTCCCCCGCAAGAGCTCGAGCGCGCAATTCAGGCTGCGTGTCCAGAACCCATGCCCACTTGGTCGCGCTCAACAGCGGGTCCAGCGGCAACCCGCTGATGGACCGGATCATCGCCGCCTCGCTCCGCCGCTTCTCGCATTCGCTGGCCGAGCGCCGGCACTGCCAGGTGATGGCATTGCCCACGGGAATCCCCGCAACCTTCGCACCCGCATCAGCGCGCCGCCATGTGACCGCAGTTTCCCGCTGATTCGTGAGCGCAATACCTGCGATTCGGCCACCCGCCGAATTCGCAACGGCTTTGCATTCCTTTGCCGCGGCAATCACCGACTGCCACAACTCAAGCGGATCCTGCTCCACCCATCCGGAGCGCGGCTGCAGCAGCTTCACAGAAACTGAACTTCTGAAGGCTGTCTGCGAATCCTGATCGACAAGCAGAGCTTTGGTGTTTGTTGTGCCCTGGTCAATCGCGAGGATCCATTCTTTGGCCATCTATCCCTCGATTTCCAGAAGTTCGACCGCGGCGCGCTCAATACCCGCGGCCGTAAGCCCGAAATGCTCCAGCAGAAAGTCCTCAGTGCCGGTGGGAGCAAAGACGTCCGGCACGCCAAGGATTCGCATACGAGTGGGGTTCTCCAGGGCTAGGACTTCGGCTACAGCGCCGCCGAGACCGCCCGCCGCTAGCCCCTCCTCAACAGTCACGATACCCCGTGTGGCTCGAGCCGCGTTCAGGATTGCTTCACGATCGAGTGGCTTGACCGTACTCATGTTCAGAACACACGCAGAGACCCCTTTCGCGTCAAGTGACCGAGCCGCATCCAAAGCACGAGAAACAAGCACGCCATTCGTCACAATCGTCACGTCGCATCCTTCGCGCAAGATTACAGCCTTGCCAAAATGAAACGCGTAATCGTCCCCGTGCACTTGAGGCACCGGCCTGCGGCTGATCCGGAGGAAGAGGGGGCCTTCGTAGGCAAGCGAGAACCGCATCGCCGCCGCGGTTTCCACGTGGTCCGCCGGGACGATGACCGCCAGGTTCGGTATCACTCGCATCCAGGCAACATCTTCGATGGAGTGATGGGTTGGTCCTAATTGCCCGTAAGCCATGCCGGGGGACATGGCACAGAGCCGGACATTGCTCTCGGAGTAGGCGAGATCAATCTTGATCTGTTCCATGGCGCGAGCCGTCATGAAACACGAGGCGCCGCACAAGTAGGGAATCATTCCGCTGTTGGCCAGCCCACTGCCGACTCCGATCAGGTCCTGCTCAGCTATTCCGACGTTTAGGAAGCGATCAGGGAATCTCGCCTTGAAGTTCTTGAGCTTCGCTGATGAAAGAGAGTCGTTGATGACCACACACACGCGCGCATCCCGTTCCGCTAACTCCTCCAGGGCGGCGGAAAAGGCGTCGCGGCAATCGAACACCGCAGCTTTCACAGTGCTTCCCGCGACAACAGAAGTGCCGGCGTCTCTCACCAGTCTACCTCCTCTCCCAGTTCGTGGGCTGCGGCAGCCAATTGCTCTCGCGTCGGTACGCCGTGATGCCAGGACGGCTGATTTTCTGCGTACGAAACCCCTTTGCCCTTTATGGTGTGAGCGATCAAGCAACTCGGCTTGCCCGATTCGAAGGGCAGGGCGTTCAAGCGTTCCACCAGCGCGCCATGATCATGCCCGTTGATCTCCTGCACGGCGAAGCCAAATGCCTTCCATCGATCCGCCAGCGGTTCCATGCGCAGGGTCTTCTCGGTGAAGTCTCCCTGCTGAATCCGGTTCCGGTCGACGATGACGATCAGGTTGTCGAGGCCGTAGTGTTGCGCCATCATGGCTGCTTCCCAGTTTGAACCCTCCTGGAGTTCGCCATCTCCCGTGAGCACAAACACGCGCCAGGATTCGTGGCGCATGCGAGCGCCCAACGCTGCGCCCACGCCGATGGGCAACCCGTGGCCCAGCGATCCCGTGTTGGCCTCAATGCCCGGCAACTTCTTCCGGTCGGGGTGGCCATTCAGCCTCGAGAGCGGGTCCATGTAGGTCTTCAGCAGGCCGGTGGGGAAAAAACCTCTTGCCGCCAGTGTGGAATAGAACGCTCCCGAACAATGTCCCTTGGAGAGGATGAAGCGATCCCGTTGCGGCCAGTGCGGTCTTGCAGGATCCACGCGCAGAACCCCGCCGAAATAGAGAACCGCCAGAATATCCGCGGAGGAGAGGTCTCCGCCCGTGTGCCCAAGCTGGGCGTGGTAGGTCATGGTCATCGCGCTCAGCCTGATCCAGTTGGCTTTGCGATGGAGCCATTGCACGCGCTCTTCGGGCCGGGTTAAGACATCAAATGCAGCTTCATCCATGATTCGGCCCGCCCTTGTCAATGACCCAGCTCTCGCGATTCATCGGTCTGCTTTTCCCTGATTAGGTTCGCTTGCGGGATTCACTCTCAGAATGATACGCCGATAGGACGTAAGGCGTGGCCATCCGTTGTCCGTAACTGCCAAAATGATGTGCATGACACCGACCGTGGCGCACGCCGCGGCGCCCCGGGGAGGGGAAGGCCAGGTCGGCCGGCATGCGGACTTTGCCGTTACCCTCACCACGGGTCTGTCGTCGCCGGGAATCGTTACCTCGGCTCCGTGAGTCCCGGTAAGCCCCGCTTCCGGGTAAGCGAACCATTTGTAGGTGAGCGCTTGACCGTCAGGGTCTGTCGTTCCCGCCGTATCGAGCGTGAGGGTCCGGCCGGCGTCGACTTCCATCTCGAGGGGAGCAGTACCGGCCATTCCGTTCACGACGACCACCGGATTGTGGTTCGCATGCGCGTAGTCTTTGATCGTCCACTCCATCCGCGCCGCAAAATCGTTCTGATAAGCTTCCCGCCACCTCCAGATGGTGGCCTGATCGGAAACATGGACACGGCCATCGATCCCGGTCACTGCATCCCGCGAGCCGGAGCGGGTGATCTCATTTCCGCCTTGCGACCAAAGAGGATGAGTTTCCCCGTAAGGCTGGAGGAACACATAACGCCCACCCCAGCCTCCCCAGTCTGGGCGTTGATATGCGCTCAGGCCATTGTTAATCAGTCCCAGAAAACTCGGCGTGTCACCCTCCATGATTTACAAGAACCGCGGGTAGACCTTCCCGAGCGGCCCCTTCGAGCGGATGTTCCGGTCAAGCCAATCATTTGTGACAAGGCTTGTGTCGGCCCCCTCACAGTTCTGGTAATAGAGATCACCGCTGATGCCCGTCCAAGTAGCACGGTAGTAGTTCTCCCCGTTCGGTCGGCTTGGTGCGACTATGTAAAACAGATCTGGGAATTCGCGCCGCATCCACGGGCCGGCATCGTCCTGATCGGAGATGGAATAGACCCGCAGCCGGGCAATGAGGTTGCGCATCGTCTCCTCGTTCTTAGTGGCGCGCAGATCGATCAGCGTTTGAGCCAACGTGTTCGCGCCACCCCAAATGCAAATCCACAAGGGTCGCGGATCGTCACGCTCGATCGCTCTCGCCAAGGCTCTGGAGCCCGCTGAGCTCTTGGCCTCGCCCGTCGCGGCCATCCCGTAGCCCGGCTGTCCCGAGAAGATGCGTTGATCAAGGTCTTCCGCCTTCGGCCATCCCTTGGCGTGAAGTAGCAGGTTGTTCCGTACCTGTCTGTCCATAGGCGTGGACCAGTTCGTGCATAGTTTCTGGATAAGTTGCCGTTTTTTGCCATGTCGAGGTGGCGGCAATCATCGCTTCGAGATCCAGCCCGTTAGAGTAGAGAAGCAGTCGCACAAACGACATCTGGTCGTCTGGTTCGTTTCCGATGTCGCTGATGATCGCCACGCGTGGTTTGCCGGAAAACGTATCCACGGGCTGGAACGGCGGCGCGAATTGCGCCGACAATGACGCGCAACATATTGGCTGCCCACAAGCGAGGAGAAGAACGGCTGAAATCAGTCGATAATTCAAAACTTATTTTCCCCGATTACTTCTGCGAATTCGAAGCAACCCGCAGGCGGTCCCCTTTGAGCGGACTAATTGTTGACAACTATGGACTCCCTCACCCCCCCGGCCTCTCTCCCCCCAAGAGGGGAAAGGGATAAGTAAGTGACTGCGGTTACTCACATCTCTCCCCCTTGGGGGAGAGGGGCTAGGAGCATTGTAAGATCTTGCATGTGACAGCGCTATAGGTACAGACAAAACATTTAGAAAACAGAAAGGATGCGAGCGCCCGAAGGCCCTCGCATCCTGATTTGGTTTGGCTCAGTGTTAAAATTCGAGGCGAAGGCCGAGCTGCAACGCCCGTGCATATTGCTGACTGGTCGACTTACCGAACGTACTGTTAGCGTCGGCAAGGTTGCCATCCGGCGTCAACAGGTTTACGCGGTTGAAGAGATTGAAGATGTCCGCTCTGAACTCAACGGAAAACCGCTCAGTCCCGAACTTCTTCGCGAACTCCGTATTCACGTTTGCCAAGCCGGGTCCTATGTAAGTGTTTCTGCCACCATCACCCTCTTGACCCAAAGCGGGCACTGGGAAGGCCGATGCGGGAGCGATCCCGTTGAGGAAGTTACTTCGGCTCCCGGTCTTGACCGTGTTTGCAGCCGGTCGGTTGGGCACATCGTAGTTGTAGCCGTCCGCATTAAAATCCCCGCTCCCTGGATTCAATCCGGTTACCACACCGTTTGTGATGATTGGGCTGAAGCTATTAGTGGTATAAACCGTGAACGGAAGGCCGCTCTGAAGGACGACGATATTTGACATGCGCCATCCCCCAAGCACCTGCTTTGCGATTCCGCTCTTGGAGATCTTGGGCATCTCGACCGTACTATCGATGGTGAATCTCTTCGAGACATCAAAGTCCGACAATCCGTGTTGAGAATTCGGATCGAGCGCATTGATGATGGTCGTCCCATTTGCGGTTCCGTTATCGTTGCTGCTCAAATCGTCTGTTGACTTGCCGAATGTGTAGATGGCGTGCAGCGCCCAGTTGTGGCGCATGCGCTTGGTGAGCATGAAGGAGCCATAGTGCCCGTCCTCAGGACTGGCCGTTCTGCTATATAAGACCTCCCCAAAATAGGGGTTGAGCCTTGTCTGCGCGCCGAGGTGCTGGATCAGATCGCCTGGAAACCGGTTCACGTCAGTCGTCATGATCAAGTTGCTGCTGTGCGAACCGTTATAATCGGCCTCGACGATCATATCGTGGCCCAAGTCATGCTGAATCGAGAACATCCACACTTGCACGCTCGGCTGTGAGGCATTATTCTGGATGCCTGAGGTCGTCACGGAAGCGCCGGCGATGCCTCCGGCCGGGTTCGTCTGGAAGGAGAAGCCGGGCGGCAGTTCCCAGGCCAATCCGTTGGTGCTGCCCAGGGCGTAGGAAAAAGGATGTGAGGAATTGGCAAGACTGAAGTATGGAACAGCCCAGAAGGGCGGATTCGCTCCGTTGTTTTGGAAAGACCAGGTACCGTGGGCTAAGGTGTTGTAGAAAAGACCATAGCCTCCACGGACAGCCCACCGGCCGTTGCCGAGGACATCCCATCCGAATCCGAGTCGGGGGCCGACGCCTATTGGCCTGTTACCGATGACCCACGCATTGTCTCCTCCACGGACCTTCATTGTCCCGCTGGCGATCTGAGCGGCGAAAGTGCTGCCAGGACCAGCAGTAAAATCCGGGGAAGGCGTCCTCGTATTAAGAAAGCTGCCCCAGTGTCCAAAGTCGTCGACTCGCAGCCCTAAGTTCACCGTCAGGCGGTTCGTTACCTTCCAGTCGTCCTGTACAAACCCGCCGCTGTAAGTTGAGCGCAAAATCATGTACAGATCGGTGGCCACAGCGGGGGGGCTCACGTCCATGGCTGGCCCGCTCTGCGAGTAGGGGCCATCGACCGCGAAGTCGATCAGGTTGCTAAAGCCGAAGGTGGGCCGTATCTGCGGTTGCGTGTAGGGCTCGTTTTCAAGGTAATGGTCTACGTTATATCCGGCGGCGACCGTGTGCTTCCCATGCGTCCAGGTCAATGCATCGCGCCAGTTGAAATTGTCATTCGCCCAGTGGGCCGCGCCCCACTGGTCGTATCCATTAATGCCGCTGATGCTGACATTGGGCAGCTCATCCTCGTTATGGGTGCCCGGGTTGGCGCCGGCTGTGCGATAGTAGCCCATGGACGCCTCGTTAAAGAAATTAGGTGAAAAGGTGTGCGTCCAGTCGGCCTTTGCGAAGATGCCTGTGTTGGGATTATAAACCCGATAGAGCGGCCGCGCATCAGACGACAGCGTATTAGTGTAGGTTCTCATACCTTCCCCGAATATTCGATCCTTATCGCCGGGGTTGTAATCGACGCGGGCATGATACTGGTAGCCGTTGTGCCCCAAGGCCTCCGGCTCGGTGACCGTTCCGGCCGCCGGAAGGTCGGCGGGAAATATCGACTCCTGTGCCAAATAGCTGCTGGGGTTGGTGCTCTCGATTTGGGCGACGGTCACCAGGTTTGTTGTGGGGTACATTGCCGGGGGAGCCTTCGCCATGATGATGTTGGATAGGTTCGAGGGAAAGTTCTGCTGCACGAATTGCGCAAATTGTTGTGTTTCGACGGACCCAGTTATAGTGGTTGCGTTCTCCGACATCAAGCCGAAGGCGCCCAAGAAGAAGAACAGCTTCCCCTTCAGAATCGGCCCGCCCAAGGTGCCGCCAAACTCATTGCGGCGAAACCCCGGAACCGTGCTTTGGAACTCAGTTCGTGAGGAGAGCGCATTGTCTATGTGGAATTCGGAAAGGTTGCCGTGGAATCGGTTCGTCCCCGGCTTTGTAAACACTTGCACAAATGCGCCGCTGTGACGGCCAAGACTAGAATCGAAGCTTGCGCCAGAAACGCGGATCGAATCAATGAAGTCCGGCTCTGGCGTAAGGTTCACCACGCCGTCACGTGAGGAACTTTGCACGTCCTCTCCATCGACGCTGTAAAAGTTGTTTTCCTGCCGCTGTCCGGCCGCGTTGACCTGAAAGGCCGGTTCCGACTCATAGCTGTCGTTGCTTGCCGAGCCCGATCCTGTCGCGCCACCGCTGAGCATGCCGCTACCCGTTACACCCGGCGCAAGCTCAATCATACCGGTGTAAACATTTCTGCCGGCCAGAGGAGCGTCGGAAATGGTCTGTTCGTTGATTTCGCGCGACGTATCGCTTTTGTCCGTCATGACCGCTGCAACCGCAGCAGTGACCTGAACCTTGGTCACCTGCGCCGGTAGAGCCAGTGAGGGGAGCAGGGTTGTGATCTGCTTAGATTCCAGCTTAATCCCTGTCTGCTTCCAGACCGTAAAGCCGACAGCAGTTACCTCAACAGTATATGTACCCGCGGGCAGCGACGGCGTGAGGAAGTTACCGGTCTCGTTACTGACAGTCCTAGTTTGAACACCAGTCGCTTCATTGGTCACTATAACTTTTGCGCCGGGGACAGCTAGACCGGCCTGGTCGGCGACGATGCCGGTGAATCCACTGCTGAATTGCGCATGCAAATCTGGCTCAAATACTACGAGGGCAAAGAGAAGAAACACGGCTGCAAGAGCCGTTGCTCTGAACCGAGACTGATATATCATGTCGCCTCCTTTGTTATATTCCAAGTGACAAAGCTTGCTTCCTGAACGCAAGCGAAACTAGTTTGGAGCTGCTACAATCAGAAGCCTTTTCTGTTGTTGCAGGTCCTCCGATTGTTGCTGAGTTATGAATCGCGCAAGTAGTGCCTGACCTTCGGCCTTTCGCCCTGTCTGCAAATAGAGACGAGCCAGCGCAAACTTAGCCGGGAGGTGGTTGGGGTCTAGCTTCAGGCATTTCTCGAGCGCTTGTTCGGCACGCTGGGGTGAAGTCGTGAGGTACGTACGAGAAAGCTGGTAATAGGAATCCGCGTGATTGGGATTCAGCCGTACTGCTTCTTCGAACGAGCCCCGCGCGGACTCCTCCGAGTCGGTTCTAAACTCCTGCAAAAACTTTCCACGGAGGTAGTAAATATAGTAGTTGTCGGGAAATCGGCGAATGACATCGGCGAGAATATGTTCGGCGCCATCCTTGTCATTGTTTAGTGAAAGCACGACCGCTAGGCACACCAGGGCGGTACTGTTGTCCTTTTGCATCGTGGCGGCGACGCGGAGTGTGGCTGCCGCCTCCCTCCTTCGCCCAAGCTTTGCCAGCAGGACGCCCTTCTGGACCGTCAGGCGATACGAGTGCGGAACATGGCTCAGCCCAATCTCCGCCGCTTTCAGAGCTAGCGAGTCGCTGTCATGATCCGTGCAGATCGTACTGAATTCCAGATAGCTGTCTTCGCGGTCGGGCTCAAGCTGCGACGCTCGCCGCAGGGACTTGAACGCGACGGCGAGATCCCCGCGCTCCTTGGCAACCCGGGCAAGATCGAGCAACACGTCCCCAGTAGGTTGCTTGTCCGCTAGATTTTCAAGCAGCGCCTGTGCCTCGTCGAGCTTCCCCGCCTTCTCTAGCAATTCGGCGCGCTTTTCGTCGCTTGGCACCCGAAGAGACCTGCTCGAAGGGCTATCTTCGCGCCCTTCGAGCGCGCCCTCCCGGCGGCCGGGCCGATCCCGCATTACGCCTGTGCGGATTTCGGCAGCGCGCCCTAACTGCGCAGCGGATTTATTAGGAAGACTGTCAAACTCCTCGAGTACCTGGAGAGCGGCGGGGCCGTCACCCAATCGCGATTGGCAGCCGGCAAACGCCAAAAGAGCGTCCGGGTACTGCTGCAGGAGCCGCCCCGCCTTTCCGAGTAGGCTGACAGCGGTTTTGCAATCGGATCGCTTTTCGGCAATCAGACCCAAAAACAGATTCGCTACAGCCTGCGATTGGTTCGCACGGCCGGCAACAATCCGAAATTGGGTTTCTGCCTCGCCGAACCGCCCGAGGCTATAGAGAAGAACCCCCAGATTCTGCCGTGCGGGCGCAAAATCAGGATCTGCTTTCAAGCTCTCGAGGTAATAGGTTCTTGCTTTCTCGAAATCGCCATCAAGGTTGCACGCTCCTCCGGCCGCATTCAAGAGCACCTTATCCCGCGGCGCCAGTTGAAGAGCCTGCTCAAAACTGGCAATTGCTTCACGCGTCTTCCCGTTCTTCACCTCGGCCATGCCGGTGCGGTAGAGCGCTTGGGCCTGCTCATTCATTGGCGGAGATTCAGTCACCGGAGATGCGGAACGACCGTCGCCGGCGGAATTCGAAGGTGAAACAACGGAAACAGATCTGGAAGGGAGGCTGTTGGCTTGAGCATGAGCGGAAACCGAAAAGACTGCAACAAAACCCCAAACGCCGGCCGACACAAGCACCTTAATGTATCTCTGGATAAATGGCCCATGGCTGCTGGTCACTCTGCGGGGCCGATGTCGAGTACTCATTTTCTGCTCCAAATGCGTACTTGCCTGCTTCCTGCAGCTGCTTCAGAACCACCCGCACGCCACGTTTTGCGGATAGGCTGTCTTCTCTCGGCCCTCAGAAAAGGCTCGCGCGGCCCCTCTCACCGACCATTACGCGCGGCTCCTTATAGAGGCCTGCATAAATATGCAGTCTCGAATATATCTTCGTGCAAGGGCAAAATACTTTTATTGCCACAGGGAGTATATGAAATGTGAACTTTTTTTTGTTGTGATGTGCTCATTGCCTGCTCTTGCAAATTCCCAGAATGGGTGTATTATTCTACTGCGCTGAATTGCCAAGCTTCAGCAGGCATGCGAGACGCGTGCGG
>Ga0326728_10001183_pt1 | contig 93752 bp, 75 predicted proteins | sample MB3enrmetagenome_FD_207602 | JGI IMG/M metagenome (GOLD analysis project Ga0326728, IMG submission 207602) | Lab enriched peat soil microbial communities from McLean, Ithaca, NY, United States - MB31MN | ecosystem: Environmental > Terrestrial > Soil > Wetlands > Peat | place: USA: New York... | reverse complement strand
CAACGTGGCCAACCTGCTTCTGGCGCGCGTCACCGGGCGCCAGAAGGAAATCGCAGTGCGCCTCGCGCTCGGCGCCGGCCGCTGGCAGATAGTGCGACAACTGATAGTCGAAAGCACACTCATCTCCGTATTGGGGGGCTTGGCGGGGTTGTTGCTCGCCGGCTGGGATCTCGCCCTCACATGCAGCACTCTTCCACCTTTCATTCTTCAGTACATCCCCGGTCTGAAGCACTTGCAGGCTGATTGGCGGGCGCTGGTGTTCACGGTCGTGGTGGCCGTCCTGGCCGGGATTCTGGCTGCGGTTGCACCCGCCTTGCACGTTTCGCGGCCCAACCTGAATGAGGTTCTCAAGGAAGGTGCGCGCGGTGGAGCAGCCAGCCCCTCCCGGCACCGTCTCCGTTCCCTGCTGGTCGTCACCGAGATCGCCGTGGCCCTGGTTTTGCTGGTCTCGGCTGGGTTGATGGTCAGGGGTTTTCGCAACCTGGCGAATGAGGATTTGGGATTCGACCGCAGCCACGTGCTTACCTTCCGTATCTCGCTGGCCGAGTCGAAGTACACCAACACGGAGCGCATCAGAGGGTTCTACGAGCAGTTGATCCAGAAGCTTCAATCGCTTCCATCCGTGGAGTCTGCTGCGGCCGTTACCGCCGTGCCGGGAGGTTGGTGGGGCTGGAACTCGACTCCGTACAGTGCCGAGGGGCAGGCGCCTGAAGCGCTTGGGGAGATTCGCTCGGCAGGCGCGCAGACGATGACGCCGGAGTTTTTCCGCGCCTTGCGCGTGCCCTTGCTGAAGGGGCGCTTCATTTCCGCGCAGGACGGCGCCGCGGCGCCGCTGGTGGTCAATCTCAGCGAGGGCTTGGCGCGCCAAATCTGGCCTCACGAGGACGCGGTAGGCAAACGCCTCAGGTTCGGGCGACCGGAGAATGACGAGCCATGGCGCACGGTCGTGGGCGTGGTTGGAAGCGTCCGGCCGTCGCCGTGGGAGAAGCAGGTTGACCTGACCGTATACTTCCCGCTCGCTCAGAGGCCTCAAGCCTCCATGGGAGTGGTGGTGCGCACCTCGGGCGATCCTCTGGCGCTGGCGGCGGCAGTGCGCGCTCAAGCGCTGGAGCTGGACGCCGAGCAGCCTCCCTACGACCTGCGCTCGCTCGCACAGCTCCTCTCCGACGACGTCAGCGGCGTGGACTATTCGGCCCGCACCATGATTGGCTTTGGCATTCTTGCCCTGGTCCTTGCTGCCGCTGGAATCTTTGCCGTCATGGCGTATTCGGTTTTGGAGCGAACGCACGAAATCGGCCTGCGCATGGCGCTCGGCGCGCGGCGGGCTGACGTGCTTAGGCTAATCGTAGGCAATGCCGCCAAACTGGCCGCCATCGGGCTGGGCCTCGGCTTGGCCGGCGCGCTGGCGCTGACTCGCCTCCTTACCAGCGTGCTTCTCGGCGTTGTGCGCATGGATCTGCTCACTTTCGCCGGGCTCACGGCGCTGCTGGCAGCAGTGGCGGCGCTTGCGGCCTACGTCCCGGCAAGCTGGGCGGCGAAGGTCGAACCCATGGAGGCGCTGAGATATGAATAGTAAATTATGAATAGTAAATTGTAATACAGGCTCGACGTGGCATTTCACAATTCACTATTCACCATTCACTATTTGTCAGGTTCATGGAGACAAACGATGCACGCACTCCTCCAGGACGTTCGCTACGGCCTTCGCATGCTGGCGAAGAATCCCAGCTTTACCGCCGTGGCGGTGTTGACGCTAGCGCTGGGCATCGGCGCAAACACGGCGATTTTCAGCGTGCTCAACGGAGTGCTGCTTCGGCCCCTGCCCTATCCTTCGCCCAAGCAAATCGTCCAATTTAACCTGGAGTGGAAGGACGGAACGTTGAATGACACCTTGACCGCCCCCGAATTCGAGTTCTATCGCGACCACAGCAGCGCCTTTGCGGCTTTGGCGGCGTTTCGCGGTAACGAGGAGCTCTCAATTAAGCGGGGCAACTCCACCGAATGGATCAGGTCTCTGCGGGTATCGGATGGCTTCTTCCCGGCGCTCGGTGTTCATCCCGCCCTTGGCCGCGGCATTCTGAAGGACGAAACTCGGCCAGGGAGCGCTCAGGTTGCCATCTTGAGCGAGTCTCTGTGGCGCAGCGCCTTCGGGGCGGACCCGGCGGTGATTGGCCGCCAGGTTGAGTTGGATGATATTGCCTATACCGTCGTCGGAGTGATGCCAACGGGGTTTTCATTCGTCGAACAGCCTGTGGATATTTTCATCCCCTTGCAACTGGGGCGCAGCATCGAGGACACGGGAATGAACACGCGGGTGATCGCCCGCTTGGGCCCGGGAACCAGTCTCACACAGGCGCAGGCCAATATGGACGTGGTGTTCGAGCAGTTTCGCCGGCAGGGTTCCGCGCAATCCGGGCAGCGGGGCATCCAGCTCGAGAGCTACCAAAGGTGGCTGGCCGGCGACCTTCGCGTGAGCTTGCTCATGCTGTTCGGGGCGGTCGGCTTTCTCCTGCTGATCGCCTGCGCCAACGTTGCCAGCCTGGTGATGGCGCGGACCAGTTCCCGCCAGCGCGAAATCTCCATTCGCATGGCCCTGGGAGCGAGGCGAGCCAACGTGCTCCGCATGGTGGTGGCGGAGGGAGTGGCGTTGGTAACGGTCGGGATTGTAATTGGGCTAGCCGGCGCGCTCGCCCTGAGCCGGTTCTTATCGAGCCTGCTCTCCGGCGTTCGCGCTACCAATCTTTCGACCTATGCTGCGGTTTCAGGAGTGCTCCTCGCCGTGGGGCTGCTTGCCAGTTACATCCCCGCGCGAAGGGCAACGAAGGTGGATCCGCTGGTAGCGCTGCGGTACGAGTAGGTGCCGCAGGAGGGAACAGGGAATAGAGAATAGAGAATGCGAAATAGTGAATAGTGAATGGACAATAAGGAATACAGAGTGGAGAGCAAAGAATGAACAGCCCTCTCCCCTGGGGAGAGGGTGGCCCGCGACGGCGCTTTCATCAGCCGCCGCGGGCCGGGTGAGGGGTCACTTCCATGGCAAGCATGGATCAGCAAGAAAGAAATCAGAGCCAGATTCCTCGTCCTACGGCCCAAAGCCTTCGGGCGACGGGTCGCTCCGCTCGGAATGACAGGGTAGGATCGTTGACCGGCCGATTTGGTTTGCTGAGAGCTGACGGCTGATAGCTGACAGCTCATCCAAAGGAGAAAAGAATGAATTCTGACTCGGAAGTTCAAGCAACTACGTCTGGGAGCTCGGAGCGAGGTAAATCCAATGGCTCCGAACTGATTCAATTGGAAGGTGTAACCAAAGTCTTTTACACCGAAGAGGTGGAAACGCACGCGCTTTCCGGAATTCACCTGGAGATTAAGAAAGGCGAATACCTTTCCATCGCGGGTCCTTCGGGCTGCGGGAAATCCACGCTGCTTTCCATCCTGGGGCTCCTCGATTCGCCCACCGATGGCAAGTACACCCTGAACGGCACGGGGGTTGAAGACCTGTCGCTCTCGCAACGCACCCGGATCCGCAACCGCGAAATCGGTTTCATTTTTCAGGCCTTCAACCTCATTGGCGATTTGAACGTTTATGAAAACGTGGAGCTTCCGTTGACTTATCGGGGCATGCCTTCCTCAGAGCGCAAACAACGCGTTCAGGAGGCGCTCGAGCGGGTGGGCATGTCCCATCGCATGAAGCATTATCCTTCGCAACTCTCCGGGGGTCAGCAACAGCGGGTGGCGGTAGCTCGCGCGCTGGCCGGGAAGCCATCGATCTTGCTGGCGGATGAGCCGACCGGCAACCTCGACTCGAAGAACGGCGAGGCGGTGATGGATCTGCTGCGCGAACTCCACCGCGAAGGCGCCACCATCTGCATGGTCACTCACGATCCGCGTTACGCGGAGTTTGCCGACCGGACCATCCATCTCTTCGATGGACAGATCGTGGAAGAAACACACTGATTGACGATTGTCGATTGACGATTGATTGACGATGTTTGATTGCCGATTGTCGATTGCCGATCGCCGATTGTAAACCGCCTGATAGTTGTCGACCAACAATGGTCTATTGCAAAACCGACGACGGTGGATCGCCCGTTTTAGATTACCGGTCGCTGACTATCGACCATCGGCAATCGACAATCGTGAAGGGGATCATCCTTGCGCGACGAAGGTCGATGCATTGGTGGCGTTACGTTACGAATAGTAAATAGTAAATTATGAATAGTAAATTGCAAAACAGACTGGGCCGGGGCGCTTCACAATTTACTGTTCACCGTCGCGCTTCGCAATTCACTGTTCACCGTGACGCTTCACAATTCACTATTCACCATTCACTATTTGTGCGGTTCACGACGGGAGGCGCCACCCGTGCAAATGGGTTTTCCCTCGCCCGGCGTCGAAAGCCTAACGACTTGACGGCAGCCGAGCAGTCGATTGTCGACGAGTTGGCGGATCTCACCCGTGAGGGTCGGGCTCGCATCATCGGCTTGATGCGCCAGGAACTGTTGTCAGGAATTAGAACGGCGGCGCAGTACGAGAAGCTTCGCCTCGCGCTCCGGGCTTTTCCCGACGAGCCGATCGGAACCAAGGACTACGAGGCGGCTGCCAAGGCCGGCAACGACTGCCGGCCCAAGGGAATTGTGGCCTCCGTCGTGGAGGCTTTGATTTGCCAGGTTGCACTTGCCCGGCAGTGGAGCATCTTCACGACGGACCCTGATTTCAAAGCCTACGCGAGGGTGCTGCCCATTGAGCTGCACGCGGCACGTGATTGACGGTTGTCGATTGCCGATTGGCTGTTCCCCACCCGTCACTCACCTCGCCAACTGGTAAGGGGAATCAGGGTGGGAGCGATTTTCGATTTTCGATTTTCGAAGTTCGATTTTCGATTTTCGATTTTCGAATTTTCCCCGCTGCGGAGGCTTCATGAATGCTCTTCTGCAAGATTTGCGTTACGGTCTGCGCATGCTGGCGAAGAACCCCGGCTTCACCGCCGTGGCGGTGCTTACGCTGGCGCTGGGCATCGGCGCCAACTCGGCGATTTTCACTATGCTGGACGCCCTCCTCTTGCGCCCTCTTCCCGTAGCCAACCCTGAGCGGCTCGTGCAGCTCCAAATCAAGAGTCCTCAGGGCTTCGAGAGCGGTTTTTCCTATCCCGATTACCAGGACCTTCGCCAGCAGGTGAGATCTTTCTCCAGCGTGGCGATTTACTCTCGTCAGTCCCGCTTCGTCAATTCCCTCGATGAGTCCAGCATGGTTCTTGTGGATGAAGTTTCGCCGGACTATTTCAAGGTCACGGGGGTGAAACCTCTGCTGGGGCGTGTTTTCGCGCCTGAGCTGGACCACACACCCCAGTCTCAGCTCGGTGTGGTGATCAGCTATCGCCTTTGGCAAGGCCGCCTGGGAGGAGTTCCCGGGATCATCGGCAAAGAAATCAAGCTCACGGGTCACACCGCAACGGTAATCGGGGTGACGACGCCGCATTTCCAGGGACTCGCGCGGTACGTCCCCACGGACATCTGGATCCTGTCTTCTGACGCAGTCGCATTCGACTCCGCGCATCCTCCTAAGCGGGGAGATCGGTGGTATGAAGCCGAGGCTCGCTTGCGAGACGGGGTAACGCCCACGCAAGCCTCCGCTGAGCTGGATGCCTTCAGTCGCAGCTTGGCCGCGATTTACCCGGAAACCAACCGCGGCAGAACCTACCAGCTCAGTCCCGAAACCATGGACGAGCGCAAAATGGTCCTCGCCAGCCTTCTGGTGATGGCAATCCCGGGCCTCGTGCTGCTGATCGCTTGTTCGAACATTGCGGGCTTGCTCCTGGCGCGCTCCGAAACCCGGTGGCGCGAATCGGCCGTCCGGGTCGCCTTGGGCGCCGGCCGATGGCAACTACTTCGGCAATTCCTGGCTGAAGGCCTTCTACTTTCTGCCTTGGGCGGCGCCCTCGGCCTCACGCTCACCGCTTGGCTGATGAGCTTCGAGAGAGCTCTCATGCCGGCAGCTTATTCTTTTCTTGGACCGGACATGCGGGTTGACTTGCGGGAACTTGGGTTCACCGCCGGCATCGCGCTTCTCGCCACTGTATTGTTTACACTCACTCCCGCCATCCGCGCCTGGAAAGTGGGCCTGGCGGGGGTCCTCAAAGGAGAAGAGGCGGTGCTCGTGCGGGGAAGCCGCCGCTTTACGGCGCGGGATGTGCTCGTGGTAGGTCAAATGGCCCTTTCGGTCGTTGTGATAACGATCTCGCTGCTTTTCTTCCGCAGTCTCTCGACGGTCCGGGATCTGCCCGCCGGCTTCGATACGCGCAGAAACCTTGTAGTCGTGAACGTCGGCGGACCACAGGGAGTGAAATTCCTGCCCGACCTCGCGCAGCGCGCGGCGAGCCTGCCGGGAGTTAAGCGCGCAACCTACGCCATGCGCATGCTGTTGAGCGGCTCGGGTGGAGGAGCGAACGAGGCGGTCTCCATTCCTGGCTTTCAGCTTCCTGAAGGCCAGTCGAGCATTCCCATCAACTTGAACGCCGTTGGCCCGAATTACTTTCAAACGCTCGGGACCCATATCCTCGAGGGGCGCGACTTCACCTTTGCGGACGGTCCCCAGTCACAAAAGGTTGTCATCGTCAGCCGGTTCATGGCGCGCCGCTTCTGGCCACACGACGATGCGCTGGGCAAGTTCATTAAGATTGGCAAGGAGGATACGCTGATCGTCGGCGTCGCCGAGGACGCCAAAATCAACTGGTTACGCGAAGATCCCACCCCATACATGTATCACCCCTATGCGCAGTCGCAATACAACGGGGGCGCGCTGATCGTGGAGGCTTCTCAGAAACCGGACGCGGTGATCTCCCTGCTGCGGCGGGAAATCCACAACTATCGTTCAACTCTGATCATCGTCGGCGTCGATACCGTCCGTAGTCTGCTCGATTTGTCCACCTTTGACCTGGTCTTCGAATCGCGGTTGATGGCCGTCTTAAGCCTGCTGGGAGTTTTTCTTGCCGCAATCGGCCTCTATGGGGTGGTCGGATTCATTGTGAGAAGCCACACACGCGAAATCGGTATCCGCTTGGCGCTTGGCGCAGGTCTTCAGCAGGTCAAGACACTCTTTTTGCTCCGCGGACTCCGGCTGGCCTTGGCGGGAGTTTTGGTGGGCATGGTTGCCGCCGTGGGTGTGGGTCGTCTCGTGGCCGGCTACCTTTACGGAGTCAAGCCGTACGATCCACTTAGCCTGGGCGCCGGGGCCGTAGCTGCGGCGGTTATTGCTCTGCTGGCGTGTTACCTCCCCGCCCGCCGAGCGACGCGGGTCGCTCCCATCGAGGTGCTGCGATACGAATAGCAAATAGTAAATTATGAATGGTAAATTGGAAAATAGGCCGGGCCGTCGCGCTTCACAATTCACTCTTCGTGCAAATGAGTTTTGCCCTCTCCCTTGGGGAGAGGGTGGCCCACGACGGCGCTGTCACCAGCCGTCGTGGGTCGGGTGAGGGGTTAATTCCGCTACGGGGAGGGGTTCGAGAGCTTCGATCCCAGCCGCTCTGTGGAATCGAGCACTCCAGGCCGCACGGGACAACGAGCACTACGCCGTACGGCAGTTCTTGCCCTCTCGCTGGGAAGAGGGTGGCCCACGTCACTCACCTCGCCAACTGGGGAGGGAAATGAGAGGGGGGACCGGTTTTCGATTTTCGAGTTTCGGATTTCGATTTTCGACTCAGAGCGGATTAACAACCCGGAGGAACTTGAATTGGTGGAAGCCCAGATCAGCGGTGCGAATCTCAACCACTCCATGCTCCCTCATGAGGGCGGCGATATGAAGATCGTGCAATCTGTTGCCGGATACATGCGGGTACTCGAGAGTGAGTTCCCGGACCACGTCTGCGTGCCGTTCTGTTTCGATCAGGGTGCCAAACGAGGGGGACGCCCAGAGGCTTTCGATAAAACCCCAGGCCTCGGCAAAAGTCAGCGGATGAGCAAAGACGGAGCGATGAGTGGCGACGCGAAGGAACTCGTAGACGACGGACCAGGTTATAAACCAAGCTTCAGTGCCCGATCCCCACTCCGCAAGCAGAGTTCGCATCCGTTCTTGATGGGGAGAGTCCTCGTCTGCCGCATAGATGAGCAGGTTTGTATCGACGGTGAACAAGCTCAGTCCTTCCGTTTGACTCGTCCATACAGGCGCGCATCGCGCTCGGCTTCTAGGAACTCATACAATTCTTCGCGATTCGCGACATTTACTTTGGGAGGCCCCATTTTGAATGTGGGAAAACGAAATGGTCGCTTGGGCCTCCGAGTTTCGCGGAGGCCCTGGACAAGAAATTCCGTGATGAGTGCGGACATGGTTTCCTTGCGGTCTGCCGCCTTGCGCTTCAAATCGCGGAAGACCGGGTCGGGAATGATCAGAGTAGTCTTCATATGGAAAACAATATCGGGTGTATGGAAATATGTCAAGAGCAGTGGCTAGGGGTTAGTGGCTAGTGGCTAGGCAGGGCCGAACGGCGTTCGGCCCTGGGGCGAGGGTCGCTCGCCCCTACGTGATGCACAAAATGTTTGCTAAGAAACAAGAATTTGCGACCTTGCATTGCGGCGCTCCCCTTCAAGGCGATGAAAGGCGCGGCCGAAGAGCCCCGGCCTTTCGCCGCCGAAGCCCGACTCTATGCCCGGTTCTTAGGGCCGCGAATTTTGTGCTTGACATCCGAGCCTAGATAGGCTAGCATGATTGCCATGTGCAGACCCCCCCATGGGGCGGGGGGGGGCCGGGTTCCGAGATCGGTGCGGAAGTGGGGAAGGCCTGGCAACAGAATGTGTCATTCCGACAGCATGACGTGTCATTCCGAGCGGAGCGAGGAATCTCGCCCTGCCTGGACGGCACGGCAAGATACAGGATTGGGGAAACAGTCCTGCAGCGGCGGGCCAGGTTCCGAGTCTGTGATGGCGAGTTCGGCACGGCTAGAAAGTCCGCGTTGAGGAATCCACAGTACTAAAAACTGCCGGAACGAAGCTGGAATGTCTATGAAAACAAAGGATACAGGATTCGGGATTCAGGATTCAGGAAAAGAACTTGTTCCAGAACGGTTGTCAACTGCTCGACTCTCGACTCTCGGCTTTGGACTCTCAAAACTGAAGGAACAAACCGGGAATGTTGATGAAAATAAAGGACAAGGTCAAAAAGTCGAGGAGTCAAGTGTCTGGTGTCAAGAGTCAGAGGTAAGGCCGACAACCGAAGGCTGACGGCTGATAGCTGAGAGCTGATAGCTTTCTTGCGGAACGAAGCTGGAATGTCTAAGAAAAGAAAGGATCAGTGCGGAGGTCAGGAGCGGTTTTCGGTTCGTGGAGGATCGGACCGGCTACGGCGAGGTCCGCTTCTAACCACTAGCCACTAGCCACTAACCACTGGCCCAACGAGGAGACAACGATGAGCACTCTGCTGCACGATTTGCGTTACGGCCTGCGAATGCTGGCGAAGAATCCTGGGTTCACAGCGGTTGCAGTGCTGACGCTGGCCTTGGGCATTGGAGCCAATACGGCCATCTTCAGTGTAGTCTACAGCGTGCTGCTCCGCCCCTTGCCCTATCCTAAGCCCGACCAAATCGTCGACCTGCGGGAGGTGAATGCCAAGGGCGGAAGGATGAACTTCGCCGATCCCAACTTTGAGGACGTGCGCTCACAAAGCCACGCATTCCAAGGGGTGGCGGAGTACAGCGCCTGGCTCCAATCAGTTTCCGGCGGCTCCGAACCGACGCGCAGCATGGTGGCTTCGGTTTCCCACGATTTCTTTCCGCTGATGGGCGTGGGACCTGTTCTTGGCCGGGGCTTCGCCGCGGAAGACCAACGCTTCGGCGCCGCACCTGTCGCGCTGGTTAGCTACGCTTACTGGAAACAGTACTTGGGCGGCGCAACGGACCTGTCAAGGATGAAGCTGACCATGGAAGACAAGGCGTGCTCGATCGTTGGTGTGCTTCCGCCCGGCTTCCGGTTCCCGTTTGACAGTGACATCTGGGTCCCGCGCGAGTTGCGGGAGAGGCTTCCCAGCCGCACTGCGCACAATTGGCACGTTGTGGCGCGGCTCGGGACAGGCGTCCCGCTGGCCCAAGCGCGCGCCGAGCTTTCTGGAATCGCTCTGAGGCTCAAGCAACAGTACGGGCAAGACACCAACATGACGGACGTGGCCGTGTCCCCGCTGCGTGACGCCCTGACCAGCGACATCCGCCCGGCGCTGCTGGTGCTGCTGTGCTCGGTCGGCTTCCTGCTGCTGGTGGCCTGCGCCAACGTGGTGAATCTGCTGCTGGCGCAAGCGGCCGCCCGCGAGAGGGAACTGGCGATTCGCTCGGCGCTGGGGGCGGGGCGGAACCGGCTCGTGCGCCAATTCCTTACTGAAGCCCTGCTGCTTTCCGTCGCCGGCGGCTCGCTCGGCGTCCTTGCGGCGCTCTGGGGCGTGGACGCGCTGCTGGCGCTGGCTCCAAGCAATCTGCCTCGCCTCCAGGACGTCGCCGTAAACCTTCCCGTCCTATCTTTCACGTTTGCTCTTTCGGTGGCGGTTGCGGCCGGACTTGGAATCTTCACAGCGCTACGCGCAACTTCTGGAGAGCTCCAGGGAGCGCTGGTGGAGCGCGGCCAAGGCCACACGGGCACGCTGCGCGGCCAGCGCCTCAGCCGCGTGATTGTCGCCGCACAGATCGCCATCACGCTGGTACTGCTGGCGGGCGCCGGGCTGTTGGGCCGGAGTCTGCTCCACGTGCTTTCAGTTGATCCCGGCTTTCGCACCGAACACATTCTAACCATGGACCTCGCAATGCCATACCCCGAAAAGGCCACAGAAGTTGTCCACCGGGTGGCATTCCTGAACGAACTATTCTTGCGTTTGCGCGCAGTTCCAGGCGTCCGGGAAGTCGGCGGCATCAACGGCCTGCCGTTGATGACCGGCTTGGCCGACGGCACGTATATCTTGATGAACCCACAAGAAAAACCGCCGCGCACGTTCGACGAGCAGTTGTGGCACGATTCGACGCGCACCGGCGATGCCGACTATGGTGTAGCGAGCGAGGGCTACTTCCGTACCCTCGGTATTCCCTTGCTGCGCGGGCGGCTCTTCGACGATCGCGACTCTATGGATGCGCCGCACGTGGCGCTGATTAGCCAGTCGCTGGCGCGCGAGAAGTGGCCCAATCAAGACCCGCTGGGCCGCACAATCGAGTTCGGCAACATGGATGGAGACCTGCGCTTTCTCACTGTCGTGGGGGTCGTGGGCGATGTCCGGGAAAACAGCTTGGAAGCAAGGCCGTACCCGACCATCTACGTCGATTACCGGCAACGGCCCCAGGCCACGGGAAGCTTCACCGTGGTGCTGCGCACAGCGGCAGAACCCGCGGCCGTATTCTCGGCCGCTCGGGAGATTGTACACGGCCTCGATCCCAATGTTCCGCCCAGCTTTAACACCTTCACGGAGGTTTTCTCCGCTTCGCTCAAGACACGCCGCTTCAATCTGACGCTGGTGGGCGTCTTCGCCGCCACAGCTCTGCTGCTCGCCGTGGCGGGCATCTATGGGGTGATGGCTTATTCGGTGGTGAGGCGCACACATGAGATTGGGGTTCGGATGGCGCTGGGGGCGGACGCGTCGCATGTGCTGCGCCTTATGCTCGGCCAGGGAATGCTGACCACTGGGGTTGGCCTTGCGATTGGACTTGCCGGCTCGTTTGTGCTGACCCGCGCCATGCAGTCGCTGTTGTTCGGGGTGAGCGCGACCGACCCACTTACGCTCGCCGGAGTCGCGTTGCTGCTGGGTTCTGCATCACTTTTGGCCACTTACCTCCCCGCCCGCCGTGCCACGAGGGTGGATCCCATGGTGGCGCTGCGGCACGAATAGAGCACTGGCTAGTGGCTAGTGGCTAGTACGAGCAATGCTGTGGTAAGCGCGGTTAGTGGATGGTACTTGGTGGTTGGTCGCAAGTGGTCAGTGGCAAGTTGTGCTGCGTGGAGAAGCGGAGTGAGCGCGACCAGGCACTAGCCACTAACCACTAACCACTAGCCACTTGTCCGCTAAGAGGGAAAGCAATGGGCACTTTGCTTCAGGACGTTCGCTACGGAATTCGCATGCTGATGAAGAACCGGGGCTTCGCTGCCGTGGCGGTGGTTTCCCTCGCGCTCGGCATCGGCGCCAATACGATCATCTTCAGCGTGATCAACGAGCTTTTCCTTCACCCCACCGGAATCAGCGACCCCGCTCACCTGTTTGCCATTCGGGTGAAGTACGACAAACTGAATCTCAAGAGCATCGTGATTTCGGCCCCCGGGTTCAAAGACATCCGGGACAGCAAACAGGTATTCAGTTCCGCTGCTGCCGAATACCAGGAGAGTTTCAATTACCTCGCCCCGGAGGGTCCCGAGCGGGTGACGGTGGCTAAGGTCACCTCGCAGTGGTTTGACACCTTCGGCGCGCGGCCGTTCCTCGGGCGGGTCTTTCGGCCGGAGGAAGACCAACCTCACGCCAATCAAGTTGCCCTGCTCGCGTACGACACCTGGCAGCATCTTTTCGGCGGCGATCCTGCGATTGTCGGCAGGAGCATTCAGTTGAACCGCGAGGATTACCGCGTGGTCGGGGTGATGGGGCCGGAGTTTGACTGGCCTCGGCGGACCGCGCTTTGGATGCCCCTGGGGCTTCCCGCAAGCGAGTACTCGCCTGACAATTATTTCAATGAGTCCTTTTTCGTTGTGGCGCGGACGCGGCCCGAGGTCTCGAGCGCGCAGGCCGAAGCCTTCGTTCGCATGCTGACCCAGCGGCTGATTCGCGCCTACCCGCAGAACACCTACGCCAGGGATTCGGGCTGGGGAATGTTCGCGATTCCGTTCACCGAGTACGGCGCCGGGGATTTCCGCACGCCGATGCTGATCCTGTTAGGAGCGGTGGGGTTCGTGCTGTTGATTGCCTGTTCGAACATCGGCGGTCTGCTCCTCGCCAGGGCGTCCGCCCGCGCCAAGGAATTTGGAGTGCGCGTTGCTTTGGGCGCACAAAAGCGCGACCTGCTTCGGCAAGCGCTGGTGGAGAGCTTCTTCCTCACGGCCTGCGGCGCCCTCGCCGGTGTCGCAGGAGCTTACGACGGCGCGGGACTGTTGCTCCGGCTGGCGCCAGGCAGCCTGTCCCCCGGGTTCGCAGTGCACGTCGATGGGCATGTGCTCTGGTTCGTGGTTCTCCTGATGGTCCTGAGTGGCGTGTTTCTCGGGATCGTGCCCGCGGGCGAGCTTTTCAGCCGCCGGCATTACGGAGTGCTCAAAGAGGAAGCACGATCCGTAACCTCCAGCCGCGGCCGCCTTCGCCTCCGAGAGTGGCTTGTGGTGGGGCAAGTGGCCATGGCTTTGGTTTTGCTCGTTGGGGCTGGATTGCTGCTCAAGAGCCTCGCACGCCTGGGCAGAGTCGGTGCGGGGTTCGACCCCCGTGGCGTGATGACGGCGAGTGTCCAGCTTCCGGAAAATAAATACAACACTGAGGAGAAGCAGGCGGCATTCTATCGGGCCGTCAATACGAAGCTGGCAGCGCTTCCCGGAGTTTCTTCCGCAGCCGTGGTGGAAGCATTGCCGTTTACCGGCTTCAGTCCCTCCTCGTCGTTTTCCATCGAAGGCCGCCCCTCCGGCCCGGGCGATCCGGGACCTCACAGCGGCCTGAACTGGATCACGCCAGGGTACTTCGAAGCTCTGCGCATTCCCTTGCTGAAGGGACGGGAATTTACCGCAATGGACCGGCTGGGCACACAGCCGGTAGTCATTATCGACGAGAACCTCGCCCGGCAGTACTGGCCTAATCAGGATCCCATCGGCCGCCGCCTGCGACGGGGCGGACCATGGGCTACAATTGTAGGCTTAGTTGCCCACGTGATGCAGTCCGCTCTGGTGGGTGATTCCGGCAAAGGCCTATGCTACTACCCGATGCTCCAGCAGCCGCTTCAACAGGCATTCCTTATCGTCAAGACCCCGACCGACCCGGCAAGACTGGCCTCGGAAATACAAGGGGCCGTTGCCTCCGTCGATTCGGGCGAGCCCGTGGCGGACCTCAAGACAATGGAGCAATATGTTGCCGGCTCGCTCGGCCCGCAGCGGATCGCCGCCTCTCTGCTCGAGATATTCTCCGGCTTGGCGCTGTTCCTGGCTGCCCTCGGCCTTTACGGCGTCATCAGTTATAACACCGCTCAGCGCACGCAGGAAATCGGAATCCGCATGGCATTGGGCGCGCAGCGGCGGCAGGTGTGGAGTATGATAATCAGCCAGGGATTGCGGCTGGCATTGGCGGGTGTTCTGGTTGGAGCGGTGGCCGCCGCTATTTTGGCGCGGTTGCTCCGCAGTCAACTCTTCGAGGTCAGCGCCTTTGATCCGTCCACCTTCGCTCTGACGTGTCTGATTTTGCTGGCGGTGGCCCTGGCGGCCTGCTACATTCCCGCCCGCCGCGCCACCAAGGTTGATCCGATCGTGGCGCTGCGTTATGAATAGTAAATTATGAATAGCAAATTATAAAACATGATCAATCTAGGCATTTCACAATTTACTATTCACTATTTGTGAGGATCGGATGCGCACGGGAAGTTATGAATAGTGAATTATAAGTGGTAGATTATAAATCCACGATAGACCGGTGTCATTTCACAATTAGTATTGTCAGGCGCTCACGCGCAGGTGGAGACAAACTATGAACGCAGTGCACCGTGGTCCAGGACTTTCGCTAGGGAACGGCGTGCTGGCGCTGTATGCTGATGACTGACAGCTACTGACAACTGACTACTGACAACTGACGTGAGGACAATGCAATGATAACTTTGAGGAATCTTGACAAGTATTATCCTGTTGGGCCGGGAAGATACTACGTCCTGCGGCGTATCACCATGGATGTGGCGGAAGGGGAATTCGTGACCATCATGGGGCCCTCCGGAGCAGGCAAAACCACCCTCCTGAGTATTATTGGAATGCTAGATGGAGACTGGGAAGGTGAGTACTACTTGATGGAGCGCCCGGTCCATAAAATGAGTTTGAAACAGCGGGCGGAAATCGGCAAACAAACCGTCGGCTTCGTTTTTCAGCAGTACCATCTTCTGGACGGCCTCACCGTCGCGGAAAATCTTGACATCCCTCTTTCCTACAGGAATATCAAGGCTTCGGAGCGCCAAGCTCTGGTTGCCGACGCGCTGGACCGGTTTCACATTGTTGGGAAGAAGGACCTTTTCCCCAACCAGCTTTCGGGCGGCCAGCAGCAATTGGTGGCCGTGGCGCGGGCAGTGATTGCGAGCCCGAAACTGATCCTGGCCGACGAGCCGACGGGCAACTTGCATTCCGAGCAGGGCCGGGAAATCATGGAGCTTTTCACAAAGCTCAACAGCGAAGGCACCACGATCATCCAGGTGACACACTCGGAAACCAATGCCGCTTACAGCCACCGGATTGTCCGACTGGCGGATGGGTGGATCGTGTGATTGACGATTTTCGATGGACGATTGACGATTGCCCGAAGAACCGATAATTGACGATTGTCGGTCGCCGGTCGTTGTCAAATCGTCGATCGAAAGAGAAACGGAATTCGAAAATGGAACTTGCGGAACAATCGACAAACGACAATCGGCAATCCTATGACCCCAAGAGAATTGCAGATACGAACTAAGGCATTTGCATTGCGCGTGATCACGCTTGTTGATACTCTGCCCCGTAGCACGGTTGGCCAAATCATCGGCCGGCAACTTCTGCGGTCGGCGACCTCGGTAGGAGCCAACTACAGGGCTGCCTGCCGTGCCCAATCGCGAGCGGAGTTCGCGGCAAAGCTCTCGGTGGTCCTCGAGGAGGCGGACGAGGCCCTGTATTGGTTAGAATTGCTGCAAGAATCCACCCTGATTAAGCCCGAGCGACTGACCGAGTTAATGAAAGAGGCGAATGAGCTTGTGGCAATTGGCGTCGCTGCGCGCAAGACAGCTAAACAGGCCGCGTGATTGACGATTCTCGATTGAAAGAGAAACGAAATTCGAAAGTGGAAGTTGCGGAACAATCGTCAATCGACAATCGTCAATCGACAATCCTATGACCCGAATTCTCATCGCGGACGATCTACCTGATGTTCTGGAAGCGCTTCGACTGCTGCTCAAAGGCGAGGGCTACGTAACGGAGTCGGCGACTTCCCCGTCCGGAATCTTGGCCGCTCTCGATGCCCAGGATTTCGACCTGGTGCTGATGGACCTGAATTTTGCCCGTGATACCACCTCCGGCCAGGAAGGCCTGGATCTGCTGAAGCGGCTCCAGGCGATCGACAGTACTTTGCCGGTGGTGGTGATGACCGCCTGGGGTAGCGTGGGCGTGGCGGTGGAGGCCATGCGGCGGGGCGCGCGGGACTTTGTCCAGAAACCCTGGGATAACGCCCGCCTGCTCGCCATTCTCCGCACCCAGATCGATCTCAGCCGGGCATTGCGGCAGGGCCTGCGCCTGGAGGCGGAGAACCGATTGCTCCGCGCCGAGGGGCGTCCCACCCTCATTGCGGAATCTCCCGCCATGCGCCCGGCGCTGGAACTGATCTCCCGCGTGGGCCCTTCTGATGCCAACGTTTTGATTACCGGCGAGCACGGCACGGGGAAAGAGGTCGTGGCCCAGACGCTCCACACCCTTTCTGGCCGGGCCGCGAAGCCGATGGTGACCGTGAATGCCGGGGGGCTCTCCGAAGGCGTATTCGAAAGTGAGCTGTTTGGCCATGTGAAAGGGGCGTTCACCGATGCCAAGGCGGATCGCGTAGGGCGTTTCGAGCTGGCGGACGGCGGGACCCTGTTTCTGGACGAAATTGCCAACGTCCCCATTAACCTGCAAGCCAAGCTCTTGCGCGTGCTCGAGACCGGGCAGATGGAGCGCGTAGGTTCCTCGAAGACGCGGCGCGTGGATGCGCGCGTGCTCTCGGCAACCAACGCGGACGTCGCTCAGGAGGTGCAGGCCGGCCGCTTCCGCGAAGACCTTCTCTTCCGCCTTAACACCATTGAAGTCCATCTTCCCGCCCTGCGCGAGCGGCGTGAGGACATCCCGCTGCTTGCCAACTACTTCCTGCGGCGCTATGCCGAGCGGTACCGAAAATCCCTGAGCGCTTTTGAACCGGCGGCGATCCAGTTCCTGTTGGACTATGCTTGGCCCGGCAACGTACGCGAGCTCGAGCACGCGGTGGAAAGGGCCGTCCTGATGGCGCAAGGCGACGCAGTACGGCCCAGCGATTTCGGCTTACGGACGGAGCGGGAAGGCGGCTCACGCCTGGAAGAGCTGAGCCTGGAGGAAGTGGAGTGCCTTCTCATCAAGAAAGCTGTGGCGCGATACGGCGGAAACGTGAGCCAAGCGGCCTCGGCGCTCGGCTTGAGCCGTAGCGGCCTTTATCGCCGCTTGAGGAAGTACGGCTTGTAGTCTGCCAAGTGCAATCGACAACCGACGATCGGCAATCGGCCATGAGCGTGTCCATAGACCCTGAAGACACGAAACCCAGCACGCTGGCACGGCCCGCGCCGGTGCGCCGCCAGCGTACGGCGCTCGAAAATCGTCTGGTCCTCATGGCGCTGGCGGGCGGGTTCCCTGCCCTCCTCGTCGCCCTCCTCCTACTCTGGACGGGGACTTACTCCGCCCAGACACGCTGGACTCTGAGCATCGTTCTGCTGGTGATCTGGCTTGGGTTTTCCCTCGGCTTGCGCGGGAAAGTGACGCACCCCCTGCAGACCCTTTCCAACCTGCTCTCGGCACTCAGAGAAGAAGACTACTCGATTCGCGCCAGGGGAACTCGCTCGCGCTCCGCCCTGGGCGAGGTTTTCACGGAAGTGAACGCGCTCAGCGCAATGCTGCGAGACCAGCGGCTCTCGTCGCTCGAGGCCACGGCCCTGCTGCGTAAAGTGATGGAAGAGATCGACGTTGCCATTTTCACTTTCGACAGCGAGCAGCGACTCCAGCTTCTGAACCGCGCCGGTGAACGCCTGCTGGCGCAGCCGGCGGAACGAATTCTGGGACGGACCGCCGAGGAGTTGGGCTTGAGCACGTGCCTGGAGGGCGATCCGGTGCGAACCATCGCGATGTCCTTTCCGGGGGACGCGGGCCGATGGGGCATCCGTCGCAGCACCTTTCGAGAGCATGGCCGGCCGCACCAGTTGCTGGTACTGACTAATCTCAGCCAGGCCCTGCGCGAAGAGGAGCGCCAAGCCTGGCAGCGCCTCATCCGGGTTTTGGGGCACGAGCTCAATAATTCTCTCGCCCCCATCAAGTCCATGGCGGGTACGCTCGGCAGCCTGTTGGCGCGCCAGCCGCGCCCGGCCGACTGGGACGAGGATGCGCGCCGAGGCTTAAGCGTTATCGAAGGACGCGCTGAGTCACTTAGCCGATTCATGGAAGGCTATTCGCGCTTGGCGCGCTTACCCTCGCCCAAATTGCAACCGGCGGATCTCGGTAACCTGGTGCGGCGCGTGGCGGGTCTCGAAAGACGACTGCCGGTGACCCTGATTCCGGGGCCCGCATTGACTCTCCAGGTTGACCCGGACCAGCTCGAGCAGATGCTGATCAATCTTCTTCGCAATGCGGTGGATGCGGCGCTCGAAACCGGGGGCGGTGTGAAGCTTGGCTGGAGGCGAAACGGAGACTACGTGGAGTTGTTGGTCGAAGATGAGGGGCCAGGCCTTCCAAACACCACCAACCTCTTTGTGCCGTTCTTCACCACTAAGGCCGTGGGGACGGGCATCGGACTCGTCCTCAGCCGGCAAATCGCCGAGGCGCACGGAGGCTCTCTTACCCTTCAGAACCGGCGCTCGGGTCCAGGTTGCGAAGCAAGGGTGAGACTGCCGTTGTAGGCCCTGTTATCCAATCTTGAAATAGTGGAACCTCGCCGCCGGATTCGGTGTCCAATCGAATGAAGGAGAAAGTACTCAGCCAACGGAGCGCTCCTTGGCCGTCACCTGAACTTCGGATGCTCGCGAATTTCCTGAGGAGGTGCAGCCATGTTTGCCGAAACGTTGCTGGAATCTTCACCCACACGGACTCCCCTGCTGAAGAAACGTCATTACTCTTACGCCGCCGCCGGCGGCGCGATGGCTTCGCTTGCATGGCTCCTGGTGCTCGAGCGGATTCTCTCCCTCGGGCCCATGCGAGCGATCGCCGTCCAATCGCTGTTCATCGGAACGGTGGTTGCCATTTTCGGCCTGACGCTGTGCTATGTTTACGCCGAGTCTAAGCGCTTGTCGTTAAACACCGCATTCTGGGTGGCTCTGACCTGCATCCTGAACCTGCCCGGCTTCGTTTGCTTCCTGGTTTACGCAGCCGCGAAGACAGGAGATTGGAAGCGAGCCGCCATTCCGTGTGTGTACGCCGCGGAGGTCCTCCTGGTCGCCGCGATGTCGCTGGTTCCGCTGATCTATACGGAGGCCTTGCCCAAGGCGGTCTGGAGAGACGTGCTCGACGCCCTTGTGCCTCCCCCTCCACCTGCGGCCCCGGCGTCTCTCGGCACACAAGCCTTGCGCAAAGCGCCACGACGTCTTACTTCCGACGAGCTTCTCACATCCCCAACGCGGATCCCAGACACGATCGCGACGGTGCGCGATGAGCCCCTGCCGCCCGCGCAATTCCAATCGAACTCGGTTGGGGTTTTCGGTGCAATAGGCAACGAGCAGCCCGGCGGTGCGCTCGATCCTGTGTTGGGAAGTATCCTCCAAAATGCCGAGCCGCAACCGCCCCCTCCACAAACAACTAAGCCTGTCCCACCTCGACGGATTCGCGTCGGAACCGTGATCGCCGCCAAAATTGTTTACCAACCGAAACCCGAATACCCCGAACTCGCCAGGCTGACTCGCACCGAGGGGGCCGTGGAGCTCGAAGCAGTCATTGGCAAGGACGGAACGATTGAGGAGTTGAAGGTGCTCCGAGGCCATCCCTTGCTCGTGAAAGCGGCACTCGACGCCGTGCGGCAATGGCGCTATCAACCTACCCTGCTGAACGGCGAGCCCGTCGAGGTCATGACGGAGATCACGGTGAATTTCAGACTAGAGAACTGAAGGCGATCGGGTGATCGGGTGATCGGGTGATCGGGACAATCGCCTAATAGGGAATTCAGATGACACGGTGAAGGCTGCAGATGAGCGCGTGCTTCTGGTGGACCGCGTGGGCGGCCTCCACCAACCGTCCGGGCTCGAACGTGACCTACACACAGAACTGGCCGCACGAACCGCTGGTGGGGAGCGCTTGTGCTGGTGGGCTGGTTCGTTTTGGGGTTGGTCACCGGACATTCCTATGACAAGCGCGGTTACGTCGCCGAAGGCGAATGGGAGATCCGCCCCCGGCAAGCTGCCGTTGACGGACGAAGTTAGACTGTTTCTTCTGGTTTAGGAGGGCCTGGGGGTGGTTGAGTGGCTTGCCGCAAACTCCAGCAGCGGTGCAACTCCTCGTTCTAAGGGTGCGGAGTGGCCGAAGACGAGCGCCTTAATGCCGGTGTCGCCAGCCAGGCGGCGCGCAAGCTCGACCAAAGATCTCCGGTTTTGCGCCCTACTCTTGGTGAAAATCCAGGGCGCCGCTTTGAGGCGGCCGTGCTTGTCCTGGTTGGCGCTGTCACCCAGGAACAGGTTCTCTCCGATGGCATAGGCGGCGCTTCCTGGTGTGTGGCCCGGCACGGCGAAAACGCGGACATGAAACGAACCTAAGTGCACGACCTCACCATCCTGCAAGGTGCGGGTTAGACGAATGCCAGGACGCTTTCGGAACCTGGCACGCACGACCGGCGCCCCGCCCGAAGCACGGCTTTCCGCGACGTCCACCTCCGCCTCGAGCGCCATCACTTGGGCATTGGGGAACTTTGCAATCCCGCCGATGTGATCGGAATCGCCATGGGTCAGCAGGATCACCTTCACGTCGCCGGGGCCCAGGCTGCGACGGGACAATTCCGCTAGAATGGCCGTCGCCTCGACATCGTTGCCGGCATCGACAAGCGCCACCTCGCGCTCACTGATCGCCACCAACCCGGCACTCACCATGCCATCTTTGACAAGAACCATGCCGTTTAGTTCCGCCCTCTCAGGCAGGCGCTTCAAGATCAGGAAAGGGCCGATCACCGCGCCCAGCGCGGCAACTAAGATCACGATGACTGCAAGCGCCACGATCCACCACATACGGCATCTCCTCAAGTCAGGGTTTCCGGTTTCGCCTTGTGGGCAGGACGATTATACAACGATGTTTGAGCTTTCCCTGAGGCTTGCGACTGCAAGTTTCAGCCCTGGGAATGAGGGGGAGGTCAGCGTGTCTCGAAAGCCCAAACGCGCTGCCAGTTCGTATTCTTCCTTTGCGCGCTATGTCTGTGCGAGCGAAAAAGGTGCGGTATAATGAGCCCATGGCCACCATCGACATTGCCACTCTTAGTTTCGAGGAGCGGCTTCGGCTCCTGGATGAGCTTTGGGAGAGTCTCTCTCGAACGCCCGAGGTGATCCCGCTTACCGAAGCCCAGCGCGCGGAGTTGGACCGGCGGTTGAATGAACTCAACCGCGAGGGACCAGTCGGCATCCCCTGGGACGAGGTACTCGGTCGGATTCGGGGTCGCGCCCAGTGAGGCAATTGCTCGTCCGCCCTGCAGCCGCCGCGGATATAGAGGAAGCGTATCTGTGGTATGAAAAGCAGCGGGCAGGGCTCGGCGAGGAGTTCTTGGCCGCCGTCGATTCCCTGCTGGGCGAAATCGTGGCACATCCAACCGCGCACCCGGTAGTTCATCGAGAAGCCAGGCGGGCGCTTCTCCGCCGATTTCCGTATGCAATCTTCTTTCGAGTCTACGGTGAAACTGTTGTCGTCTTTGCATGCATGCACGGACGGCGCGATCCTACCCGCTGGAAGGCTCGCACCTGATGGAAGGACCTCTGTTGCGGCCAGCAGCCGCCTTTTGCAGCTCCCATCTTCAAGAGCGGGGCGGCATTGGGGCGCGTTGATAGAAGGGAAGCGCTGCCACTTCGGCGATGGCGCCGGACGGGAAAGCTAATTTGGTTCCGGGCTCTGAGACTTCGCGGCGGAGGTAAGCCAAAGCAATAGTTTTGCCGAGCGTGGGCGAAACGCAGGAGCTGGTGACTTCGCCGATGTCTCTGCCATCGCGCACCAGCTTTTCGCCGGCGGGTGGTGGAGCTTCTGATTCCACGACGAGTCCCATTAATTTCCAGTTCACGTGCCCGCGGCTTCGTGCGCGCTCCACGATTTCCTGGCCGACGTAGCAGCCTTTGTTGAAACTGAGCGCGTTCCACAATCCCGCTTCGTTGGGGATGGTGTCCTCACCCAGTTCCTGACCGTAGCGCGGGATTCCCGCTTCAATCCGCAGCGTCTCGAGCGCTCGAGTCCCGCAGGGGACCATGCCGTAAGTTGGCGCTTGGCCGCAGGCGGCGCCCCAAACCGCCAGCAACCCTCTCGCATCTGCCCAGACCTCATAGCCTTCCTCACCGGTCCCGCCCGCGCACACCACGCGCACCGGGAAACCGGCGTAGTTGGTGGCGAAATGGTCAAACTCCTGCATCGCGGGAAGGCTGATGTGGAAGGTCTTTTCGAGCAGCGGGCGCGAGCGCGGTCCTTGAAGGGCGAGAGCGTATAGCTCCCGAGGCTCAAATTCCACCTGGTCAGCGATGACGTAACGCTTGAGGCCCTCGAGCGCCTTGTCGCGCAGGTCGGCGTCGGTATCGACGAGAAACTGCTGCTCGGCGCAATAGAGGCGCACATCCACAAGAATATGTCCCTGAGGAGTAAGCAATGTCGCGTAGGTCCCCTGGCCTGGGGTAAGCCGCTTGATGTCGTTTGAAACCATGCGGTGAAGGAACTTGGCATGGTCGCGGCCCTTCATGGCGAACTTGCCACGAAACGAGAAGTCAAACAGGCCGCAGGCCTCGCGCACTGCTTTGTGTTCCTCTACAGGGTTGCTGAAAAGAGAAGGAACCAGGGCGCCGTGATAAACACCGAGCGTGGCGCCTTGGGAGAGGTGGTAGTCGGCTAGGGGTGATGTGATCAGAGGCGTGTCCATTTGTTATAGAAAGTGGAAACTGGAAAATCGAAATTCGAAATTCGAAAATCGAAAATTGAAACTGGAAACTGGAAAATAGAAACTGGAAAATGGAAATTGGAAAATCGAAAACCGAAAATGGAATCTGGACACTTCGTGTCATTCCGAGCGTAGCGAGGAATCTCGCTCGGGTCTGGAACGGCTCCCGCCACGCAAGGCCCAGGGGTAAGCGGAGGGAAGAACCAGAGCAAGATTCCTCGCTGCGCTCGGAATGACAATTTCCAGTTTCGATTCTCCAATTTCCAGTTTCTATTCTCTAATTTCTAGTTTCGACTTTCCAGTTTCTATTTCCCAATTTCAAGTTTCTACTCTCCAATTTCCAGTTTCTATTTTCCAGTTTCCAGTTTCTATTTTCCACTTTCAGGTTTCGAATTCGTGTCAAGTTGCACCAACGTGCTGACATGGGTAACCATTTCCGACTCGCTGTTCTCGACGAGGTCAGCCAAGGTGACCTTGCTCAGGACCTGATCGACGAGGGTCTGAAGAGTGCGCCAAAGCGTGCGGATGGAGCACTCCCTCAATTTCCTGCACGATACGTCGAGACCCGAGTGTTCAGTGCAGAAGTGGGGATCAAACAGTCTCCCTCCCAGCGCCGCCAGGACCTCGCCCACGATGATCTTGTCGGCGGGGCGGGCCAGCGCGTAGCCGCCTACTTGTCCTCGAACGCTTCTCACAAAGCCGTTCTGGCGAAGAATGCGCATCAGCTTGGCGACGTAAGAAGCTGAGAATCCTTCATCTTCACTGATTTCGTTGATGGTCAAATACCCGGGATCGCTTAGAGTGGCCACGCGAAGCAAGCAGCGCAGTCCGTATTCTTCCTGGAAGGAGAGTTTCATGGCCCTTGGACTGCGGCAGCGGAGCTTGCGGAGCTGCCGCCTTGAACCTCGCAGGCCCGAGGGTCTGGCCGGAGGAAGCGCGCACATCGTGAAGGCGGCAGGTACGCAAGCTCCGCTGCCGCACTCCAAGACCTCAGAAAAAACCCAGTTGGAGCTTGGCGGCTTCCGACATCATCTCTTTGCTCCATGGCGGCTCCCACACCACGTCGACTTTGACGCTCTGGACGCCGGGAAGGACGGTGATCTTGTCTTCCACTTCTCCCGGCAGCGAGCCCGCCGCAGGGCAGCCGGGCGCGGTCAGCGTCATCTTCACAACAGCATGGCCGGAGGTGTCCACCTTGGCTTCATAAATCAGGCCCAGGTCGTAAATATTCACCGGAATCTCGGGATCGTAGCAGGTGCGCAAGGCCTCGATCATCTTGTCCTGTAGGGCGATGGCCTGGGAGACGGTTAGGGGCGTTTGCTCATCCATGGTGTACTTCACTCCGTGGAGGTCATTTTCTTTTCGCCGTTCAAGGCGCTGCGGAGCGTGTGCCAAACCAGGGTGGCGCACTTCACGCGCACGGGGAACTCGCAAACCCCGGAGAAAGCGGCCAGCTTTCCGAGGGCCGGAGTCTCACCCTCCGCGTGGGTTTTTCCAGTGACCAGGTCGTGAAAGGTTTCGAAAAGGGCCTCCGCCTGGGCACGCGTTTTCCCTTTCAAGATCTCCGTCAAAATCGAAGCGGAGGCGGTCGAGATGGCGCAACCAGTACCCTGGAAGCTGATATCGGCGATCCGATCGTTCTCGAGCTTCAGGTAAAGTGTGAACCTGTCGCCGCAAAGGGGATTGTAGCCGTCCGCGTGGCGGTCGGCATCCTTCATGGAATGAAAGTTTCGTGGCCGCCTGCTGTGGTCGAGAATTACTTCCTGATAAAGTCCTTCAAGTTCTGACATAAGAAAAAGTCCAAACTAATCGCTCATCCGAAAACAGCCTTCACTCTTTGGATGCCCGCGGCGAGCGCATTGATCTCCTGCTTGGTATTATAAAACGCCAGCGACGCGCGCACGGTGGCGGGCACGCCGAAGCGGTCCATGACCGGCTGGGCACAGTGGTGGCCGGTGCGAACCGCAATGCCTTCCCGATCCAGTATAGTCCCCACATCGTGGGCGTGTACACCCTCCAGAACGAATGAAATCACTCCCGCCTTCTCGCGCGCCGTGCCAATGATCCGGACGCCGGGAATCTGCTGGATGGCTTCCGTAGCATAAGAGAGCAAGGCGTGCTCGTAGGAGGCGATGTTTGCGAGGCCGACCTGATTTACATAATCGAGGGCGGCCCCCAAGCCGTAAACATCGGCGATATTCGGCGTTCCCGCCTCAAACTTGTAGGGAATATCATTGTAGATGGTCTTCTCAAAGGTCACGGAGCTGATCATATCGCCGCCACCCTGAAAAGGCGGCATAGCCTCGAGGAGTTCGGCTTTGCCGTAGAGCGCCCCAATTCCCGTTGGCCCAAAAACCTTGTGGCCGGAGAAGGCGTAGAAATCGCAGCCCAGTTCTTGAACGTCAACCTTCATGTGAGGCGTGGCTTGCGCGCCGTCGAGGAGCACGGGAACATTGATGGCATGCGCCATCCGGACGATCTGGCGGACGGGATTAATGCTGCCCAGGGCATTGGAAACGTGAGCGGCGGCAACCAGGCGCGTGCGCGGGTTCAGCAGCTTTTCAAATTCTTCCACGATCAACTCGCCCCGGTCGTTGATTGGGGCCACGCGCAGGCGAGCGCCTTTCTCCTCGCAGAGGATCTGCCAGGGAACGATGTTCGAGTGATGCTCCATGGCCGTAATCAAGACTTCATCGCCTGCCCGGACGTTTCGCCGCCCGTAGGTCTGGGCGACCAGGTTGATGCCCTCGGTGGTTCCGCGCACAAACACGATCTCCCGCCAATCGAAAGCGTTCAGGAAGCGCTGAACTTTGACGCGCGCACCTTCGTAGGCCTCCGTGGCGCGCTCGCTCAGAAGGTGAACGCCGCGGTGCACGTTCGAGCAGTCGTGCGTGTAAAAACGAATTATCGCGTCGATCACTTTGGCCGGCTTTTGGCTGGTAGCGGCATTGTCGAGATAGACCAGCGGCTTTCCGTGCACTTTCTGCTTCAGAATCGGGAAATCCTCCCGGATCCGCTTCACATCGAAGGCGGGAGCGGACGATTCGCGGGCAGGTGCTTGGATCGGTTCGTGCGTGGTGGCCATCATGCCTCCTCGGCTCGCTGGCCGCTCGCCAGGCGAGCAAATAACCCTTCCCTGAGCCGCTCGCGCAGTGGTTCATACTTGATACGTCCCAGGACGTCGTTGACAAAGGCATAGGTCAGCAGGTCGCGCGCTTCCTGCCGGCCGATCCCGCGGGAACGCAGATAGAAGATCGCCTCCGCATCGATCTGCCCAATCGTGGCGCCGTGCGTGCACTTGACATCGTCGGCGTAAATCTCCAGCGCCGGCTTGGTGTCGATGATCGCTTTTTCGGAAAGCAGCAGGTTCTTATTGCTTTGTTTGGAGTCGGTTTTTTGCGCATCTTTGCGCACAATGATTTTGCCGTTGAACACCGCCGAGGATTCGCCATCCAGAACGCCCTTGTATACTTCCCGGCTGCTACAGTGCGGCTGGGCATGATCCAGGGTGGTTTGATTGTCAATGTGCTGGCGGCCGGTAGTAACGTACAGGCCAGCCAGCGTTGCTTCCGCGCCTTCCCCGCCCAAAACCGCCTTCACTTCTTCGCGCACCAGAGCCCCGCCCGTCGCAATCGAATGCGTGGCAACGCTGCTCGAGCGCTCCTGGTGGAACTCGAGCCGCCCAAAGTGGAATGCCCTCTCGCTCTCTTGCTGGATGCGGTGATACTCGATCACCGCGCCTTCACCCACCGCAATTTCGCTTACGGCATTGGTGAAATAAACGCCCTCGGTGGCACGGGCACTCTGGCCTGCGCCGGCGTCACCACCTGTTCCGTCCTCGAGAGACATGTCCGCACAGGCAGGAGTGCCTGTGCTACCGCAAATGTATGCTTCTACGATGCTGGCTTGGCTCTCTCGCCCGGCAACAATCAGGTTGCGGGGATAGGATACTGTGGGAATCCCATTCACGTCCGAAACGTAAAGCAGGTAAATGGGCTTCTCGAGGACCACACCTTTGGGAATCTCGATGAATGCACCGTCCTCGAGGAACGCCGTGTTCAGCGCTACAAACGCGTGCTCCCTGTAATCAGAAGCGTAGCGGGTCAGATGGTGTTCCAATGTTTTTCCGTCGCTCCAAAACGCTTCCGCCAGGCTGCCTGCCCTCACGCCCTTGGGGAGCGCTTCCAGCCTCGAAAGCTGCTTCGAAAAACGCCCGTTGATGAAGACGAGCTTCGGGCATTCGAGGTCAGCGAGGGCATGCTGGCCGATTCGCAACTCCCCTCCTCGCTGAGGAGGGGGCAAGGGGGCGGTGGCGTGTTGAAATGGCACCGCGGCAATCGGTGCGACGTTGGTGTTCCGCCACTCTTCCTGGCGCGTGGTCGGGAATCCCTTCTCCGCAAAACCTGCCATCGCCGCGCGGCGGATTTCATGCAGCCAGGAAGGCGCGCTCGCAGCAAGGCGCTGCTCGAGTTCCATGAAACTCGAAAGGTAAACTCCTTCTTTCTCTTTTGAGGCAATCATCAACTCAGCATTCCCTTCTTTTCAGTGCGTCAAAGGAAATTGTGAATAGTGAATAGTAAATGGTGAATTCAAAGAAATTTACTATTCATAATTTACTATTCATAATTGCGCCCTGACGCCGAACACCTGCCTTACGCCGCAGATGCTTCCAACCATCCGTAGCCCTTTTCCTCGAGTTCCAGGGCCAGCTCCTTGGTTCCCGATTTCACGATCCGGCCGTCAGACAGAACGTGAACGAAATCGGGAACGATGTAATTCAGTAGCCGCTGGTAGTGCGTGACAACGATAATGCTCCGGTCCTTGCTGCGCAGCGCGTTCACGCCGTTGGCCACGATCTTGAGGGCATCAATATCGAGGCCGGAGTCGGTTTCGTCGAGAATGCCCAGTTTGGGCTCGAGCACCGCCATCTGGAAAATCTCGTTGCGCTTCTTCTCGCCGCCCGAAAAGCCCTCATTGACGGAGCGCGCCATCAACGCTTCGTCCATTTCCAGCAACTTCATCTTCTCGCGCACCAGCGCGAGGAAGTCCATGGCGTCGTATTCGGACTGCCCGCGGTGCTTGCGGATGGCGTTGAGCGCCGAGCGCAGGAAATAAGTATTGCTCACGCCGGGAATCTCGACCGGGTATTGGAAGGCGAGGAATAGACCTTCGCGGGCCCGCTCCTCCGGCGACATGTCGAGCAGGTTCTTCCCTTCGTAGAGGACTTCGCCGCCCGTCACTTCATAAGCACTATGCCCCGCCAGCACCTGCGCCAGCGTGCTCTTGCCGCTGCCGTTCGGACCCATGATGGCGTGAAGCTCGCCCGTGCCCACTTCCAGATCGATGCCGCGCAGGATGTCCTTTCCCTCCGCTCTGGCTTGTAGATTCTTGATTTGAAGCATCCTCACTCCTCGTTGAAAATTGGAAACTGGAAAATGGAAACTCGAAACTCGAAAATCGAAATTCGAAATTCGAAAATCGGTCTCCTCTGTCGCAGCCCTCTCGCAATAGGTCAAATGCCCTCTCCCGGTCTTGTAAGGTCAGCCCTCTCCCTTGGGGAGAGGGTGTCGCGCGACGGCGCTTTCATCAGCCGTCGCGGGACGGGTGAGGGGTCGCTGCCCCCGGCGCACTCGGAAACTCGAAAATCGAAAATGGAAATTCGAAGATCCGAGATGCCGCGTGTCAAGGTCGCTTTTGGGGCTGCGGCTTTGGAGGACCCATCCTCACGCTTCGAAGCCGCGGTTTCGCCACCAGAATTGGTCTGTACTCGGGATCCTCGGCTCTCCGGCCATGATTTAGGCGGGCCGCCTCAGTATTGGCATTGGATAACCCATGAATCGCGCGCTCGCTAGACGCTCGACGCTCCGGTATGCCGGAGATGTAAGGCACAACGTCGTACCACTCATCTTCTGGGTTCGTGGCTCTACGCCTTCGCCACCAGATGACCCGCCTCCCTTTTCCAAGTCCCACCTTACCCTTCACCATTCGACTTCACCTTGACCCTTCACCATTTACTATTCACTATTCACCATTCCGAATTACCCCACGCTTCCCTCCAGGCTCACCCCCAAGAGTTTTTGCGCTTCGACGGCAAACTCCATCGGCAATTCCTTGAAGACCTGCTTGCAGAAGCCGTTGACGATCATGGAAACTGCGTCTTCCGTGGACATGCCTCGCTGGCGGCAATAGAAAATCTGATCTTCGCCAATCTTCGAGGTGGAGGCCTCGTGCTCTACCTGGGCCGTGGAGTTCTTGACTTCCAGGTAGGGGAAGGTGTGGGCGCCACACTTGTCGCCGATCAGCAGCGAGTCGCATTGGGAGTAATTGCGCGCTCCCGTGGCTCCGCCCAGAATCTTCACCAAGCCTCGGTAGCTGTTCTGCCCGTGGCCGGCGGAGATGCCCTTCGAAACGATGGTGCTCTTGGTATTCTTGCCGATGTGAATCATCTTCGTGCCGGTGTCCGCTTGCTGGTAGTTGTTGGTGACCGCCACGGAGTAGAACTCGCCAATCGAGTTGTTTCCCTGGAGGATGCAGCCGGGATATTTCCAGGTGATGGCCGAGCCGGTCTCGACCTGCGTCCAGGAAATCTTCGAGTTCACGCCCTGGCACTTGCCGCGCTTGGTGACGAAGTTATAGATGCCGCCTTTGCCCTCCTTGTCACCAGGATACCAATTCTGAACTGTGGAATACTTTATTTGAGCATTATCCAAAGCTACAAGCTCGACCACAGCGGCGTGTAGCTGGTTCTCGTCGCGCATGGGCGCCGTGCAGCCTTCGAGGTAACTGACGTAGGCGCCTTCATCGGCCACGATCAGGGTGCGCTCGAACTGCCCCGTCTCCCGCGCGTTGATGCGGAAGTAGGTGGAAAGCTCCATCGGGCAGCGCACGCCCTTAGGCACGTAAGCGAAAGAACCGTCGCTGAACACGGCGGAGTTGAGCGTGGCAAAAAAGTTGTCCGTGTAAGGCACCACCGAGCCGAGGTATTTGCGGACCAGGTCCGGGTGCTCGCGCACCGCTTCCGAGAAGGAACAGAAAATAATGCCCAATTCGCCGAGCTTCTCCTTGAACGTGGTCGCCACCGATACGCTGTCAAACACCGCATCCACCGCCACTCCGGCAAGCAGTTCGCGCTCCCTGAGCGGGATGCCGAGCTTCTGGTAAGTTTTCAAAAGCTCCGGGTCGATTTCCCCGGACCCCTTTGCTCCTCTCCCCTTTGGCGCGGAAAAGTAGCGGATGCTCTGATAATCAATGGGACCGTACTTGACGTTCGCCCAGGTCGGCTCTTTCATCGTCTGCCAGTGGCGGAAGGCCTTTAGCCGCCACTCCAGCAGCCACTCCGGCTCCTGCTTCTTGGCGGATATAAGACGGATGACGTCTTCATTCAATCCCGGCGGAACCGTTTCCTGTTCGATATCGGTTACAAACCCGTATTTGTATTCTTGGGTTGCCAGGATTTCGACTTCAGATTGCGGCGTAGCCATCAAACCTCCTCCTTGGAATAACTCACAGACGGCAGCACTCGAGCCCAGTGGCCGCGAGAGCGTTTTCTCGCTCTGCCTGACCCAACGCTTTCAGTGTAGTTAATCTATACGAAACGGTCAAGATTCCCCGGCGTTTCATAAACGCATCATTTCCGAGCGTTGGGAGCTCGAAGGCGTGCCCGGCACGAACCGTCGTTGCCTTCATAGCCGCCTTCCCTCGACCTGGATTTGGATGAAGCTTGGCGGCTCGACGATGAGACTCGAGACCGTAACTTCACGCAGCGCCTTGGCAATGGCATCGTTAACTTTGCGCAAGGGCTCGCGCACCGTGCACCTAGTCATCTGATGGCATTCGCTGCGGTCGGTTACGCAGGAAGTGATGAAAAGAGGGCCTTCCAGGGCACGTATAACCTCAAACGCATTAATATCAGAAGGGTCTCTCGCCAGAGCGTAACCGCCGTTGGTGCCGTGTTGAGATGCCAGCAGGCCGATCTTCGCCAGCCTTTGGAGGACTTTGGCCACCAGCTCCGTAGGCATGCCGTAGGTCTGAGCAATTTCCTTGGCGCTGCAAGCGCTGCCGGGATGTTGTGCGGCCAAATGCCTGAGGGCGATCAAACCGTAGTCAGCCTTTTTGCCAAGTCTAAGCATAGAATATCCGACCGTTTTAGTCGTATATAGAATAGCGCTGCGCCTCTTTTCATGTCAAGCTAATTCTTGTCAGTTAGAAACTGACGAAATGTCTCCCCGGGCGCGGCTCTGGAAACCCAGCTTCTCAAGCTCATGTAGCCCCCTGGCGCTTTGCGGGCTGCGCCATTCAGCTTGGGAATTTGAGTTCGTTTCGCCGCTAAGCATGGTTTTTGGCTCACTTTGGGGGTTCGTTTGCACTCAAAATTGAGTTCGTTTTTGCAGTCCAAATAAGTTAAGTTCTTTCTTTACAACACATGACTGAGTTCGTTTCGTCAAAATAACATCTTTTTCCGGTCGCACGGCCTTTTTCCCGTCCTTTGGCTGGTTCCTTTCCCCTTGTCTCGCCGGGCAACCCCTTGCCGGCGCCGGGTCACGACAACCAATATAGGCTAGCCAAAAACGGTCCCCGTGTCAAGCAAAAAGTGCGGGAGCGAAAACCCCCGGCGCCAGCAAGGCGTCGATGAATTCCGAAAGGGTGGCCCAGCGCGGGCCGGTCGCCGCAACCAAAAACTTCTCCGTGTCCTCTGTGCCTTTAAAGCCTCAACCTAGCGCGGCAGAGCCGCAATTCAAAATTCCGGATTCCGAATTCCGGAAGCCTGAGAGGGTAGTGGTGTCATTTGCGCGATTCAGTCGCGCCAGGCCACACGTCATTCCCGCGAAGGCGGGAATCCAGTACGAAGGTGCCCAGATCTGAAGGATCTGCGGAGTGGATTCCCGCCTTCGCGGGAATGACGTGTGGCCTGGGACGCCCGTATTGAGGGACCAATCGAGTTCCGCAGCCGAGGACTAATCGGAAGTCGCGAGTTGACTACGGAAGATGACACATTTCGTCAGGCCCTTTCGACAAATTAGGGCAACGAAGGCGTCTTTTTTACCGAGGGATTGGCCCGCCGCCCGAGGGAATTTCTATCTCCATGATAAAACAGTGGTTATTTGCAAGGGAGAAACTATCTGAAGTCTTAGATGGCAGGAAAACTGCTCTAAGCCATATGCCAGTGCAACACACTACAGCTTCAAGGAGGAAGAATGAAGAGAGGTCCACGAGGTTTTTCACTGATTGAATTATTGATCGTGGTTGCGATCATTCTCATCATCGCGGCAATCGCAATCCCCAATCTGCTCCGCTCTCGCATCGCAGCCAACCAAGCTTCCGCGGTGGGATCGTTGCGCACCCTTAACACCGCAGAGGTTACCTATTCTACCACTTACAACGTCGGCTACTCTGCGACGTTGGGCGAATTGGGCCCACCGGCTGCCACAGCCCCAACCCCCACAGCTCAATATGCAGGATTGGTTGACGAGGTTCTGTCAGGGATAGTTACACCAGGGAGCAACAACACAACCCTGACCAGCTCGAAGAGCGGCTACACGTTCACCTACACGCCGGACCCCAATCCCACCAACGGCAAATATAACGTCTACTCGATCACTGCCACTCCCACCAGCCCCGGGACGACTGGGACCAACTATTACTATACCGATCAGTCGGGTGTGATCCGCCAAAACAGCACCGCGCCGGCCGGGTCGAGCGATTCGCCGCTGGCTGGCTAGGATGTACACACAGGCCACGACGATCCACTGCTCGCATGGAGTGGAAGAGTTTGAGCGAGAACCAGGTAGTCTAGAGGTAAAGCGCCTTCCGATCTGTTTGGCAATCTGCTTGCGGCTTGCCGTGGATGATGGGCGAAGGAGGCAAGATTTCCGAAGCGTCCGTCACCCGCGGCAGGCCGAGGCAGGCCCACCCGGCTAGAGTCCTGCCACACCGAAATTCCCAGAACGCTGCAACTCCTTTGTGCCTGCCTCCTGCAAAAACGATTTCAAATGGCAAAAGGCAAAAGGCAAAATTCAAATGGTTTGCCATTTGATATTTCAAATCGGTCCACCGTTTGAAGGTCGACGTGCGATCGGGTTTCCCCGGTAATGCGCTGATCGTTACGCGCATCATCGGCGCGAGCCTGGAGAGGCTGCCATCTCCCCAATCGCAGAGGCTGTCCTCTCCCTTGGGGAGAGGGTGGCCCGCGACGGCGCTTTCTCCAGCCGTCGTGGGTCGGGTGAGGGGTTTTTCCCGTTCCCAGAGCATCTTGTCCGCCTAAGGCTTCGCATCGCGTATAGTCTCCCTCAGCCCCTGCGGCCCGCCCCTTGCGGCACAACCAAACCGAAGCTCAAAACCCGACATCATCCTCGTGGCGCGAGCGGAGGCTGAAGGCAGAGGTCCGCAAAGCGGAAGAACAAGTCAAATGGCAAATCGCAAATGTCAAAAGTCAAAAGTACGCGCGATCGCTACCTTTGCAATTTGCCTTTTGCGTTTTGACTTTTGACTTGCTCTGTTGATTCGCGCAACCGACCCCTCACCCGTCCCGCTCCGGCTGGTGAAAGCGCCGGCAGCGGGACACCCTCTCCCCAAGGGAGAGGGCTAGTGAATCAATCTTGCCCTCGGTGTCCACCAGAAGATATGGACTATGCTCAACCCCAAGGGAGAGGGCTGTTCATTCAGTTATGCCCCCCTCCCGCCGAAAGAGGATCTTGATATCCTCTCGCCAACCGTCGTTGATTCCCACCTGTACGATGCGGATGGCCGGGTCGAGGAAGCGGAGCATTCGCCCGGAGGTGGAGTGAAAACGAAAAGCGGGAGAAACCAAATAAAGCACAGGCGCAGAAGCAGAGAGTTCGAGCCCCGGAAAATAGCCGAATTGCTGAAACTGGCCGCGCTCCTGCAGCCACTTGACGCGCAGCCAGTAGTCCAGACCCTGGAGGGGAAGGTTGATGTCCTCGTGCACCTTCAACTCGAGAACCGCGAGGCGCCCGCTTCGGGAAGCCAGAAGGATGTCAATCACTCCCCTATCCATTCCGGAAAATGCCGGGACCTGAGGGTAGATGCAACCGGGCAGCAGCGCAGGGTCGAGCTTGGTGACATCGCGCACCACCATGCTTTCGAGCCAGCGTTCAGACTGGAGCCGATAAAGGTCGCTGGAGGAGTTCCGGCTTGCCGCGCCACGAATACTCAGCGTCGTCTCGAGGAACTCGAGGAATTCCGCGGGATTGGCTTCGTCGAGCCGGCGGGTATTGCCTGGCGGGCCGAACGTGATGCGCGGGGCGAGCAGACCCTCGAGGCGCGCCACCTCCAGACCCAGGACTCGAATCGAAAGCGCTGCGGCCGCGGGGTCCGCGACAACGTCAACGCGGGCCAGGAGTTCTCCCAGCAGCCGCGAAAGCAGCGCGCTGTGGCGCTCGAGGAGGTCTGCGGCTGCCTTTCGTGGCGCGAGGCGGGTTTCGACATTGCCGTAATCCTTCCAATCGATAACGCATGGCCGCTCTTCCCCCACCGACCATTCGAGAATCTCGATCTGCACAGCGCGATGGTTCAGATAAGCGGCGCGATGCGCGCTCGTTTCCGCCGCGCGGGGCGGAAAGATGAGTTTCAATCCGGGGTAGGTGATACGCTCCGAGCGGCTGCGTAGCCAATCCAGCCAGATCAGTCCGAAAGCCAAGGCCGCATCGGCGGCGGCAGGAGATTCACTTTCCCCCAGACCGAGGAAAGCCCAGGCCGTGCGGCCCAGCCGGGCCACGCCCCTGGTGTACCAGGACGAGAACGAGTGTTCCCGGTCGGACCGGTGGCTGACGCGCTCGAAGCTCCATCCCGGGTATTGCCGCGCAAGCATGGCAAGCAATTGCGCCTGGTAAGCCGCGCGCCCCGCGCCCTTATCCGCCAGTTGGGGGGCGCGCTCCGCCGGGCGGAATTCCAAGGTGATGGTTTCGCGCCCGCCCGCCCGGCGCGCAAATACACCGAGGCGCCCATTGTCGCGGTAAGCGATGTCCTCGACCCTGCGGCTGACGGTGCGCGCGGCATTCCAAGCCGCGAAAATCAGCTTGCCAAATTCAACCGTCAGGCGCCACTGGCTCGCCGAAAGGTCAAATATCTCGGCCTCATCTTCCACCACTACGGGATGAGGGAGAGACTTAATGAAGAGTTCGATTTCGTCGCGCAGTTTGTGAAGAGAATCAATTTCGCGTTGTGTTGCCATGCATTTTAGCTTCTGTTTGCGAATGGGCTCGCGGGTGTCGAATTTGAAACGACTGCCCTCTCCCTTGGGGAGAGGGTGTCTCGCTCCCGCGCATTCATCAGCGGGAGCGAGACGGGTGAGGGGTCATTTCGCGGCCACCAGCAATGGCTTCCCGCACTTTACGCAGAAATTCCTGGGGATCCTCCATCACCAACCCGTTTGCAATGCGCAACAGCCTGATCCCCGTGGTTCTGAGAAAGTCTTCTTTCGCTGCGTCCCTTCGCATCTGGCTGGGTTGGGAGTGAACTCCGCCATCAAGCTCGATCGCCACGCGATGTTCGAAGCAGTAGAAATCGACGACCCAGTTTTCGATACGGCATTGGCGGCGGAACTTTGCGCCCAACTTTCGGCTGCGCAGGAGATACCACGCCGTTCGTTCGGCCTCAGTTTGGTCGTGCCGGAGTTCGCGAACGCGTTGGGTCGGGACACGCACGGGGCGAGTATAGCAGGCTTAGGCGAGCGGAGCGAAGATTCGGTTCAAGCCGGAAATAACCCCTCACCCGTCACGCTCCGGCTGATGAAAACGCCGGCAGCGCGACACCCTCTCCCCTCGGGAGAGGGCTATTAACTCAGGTTTGGGCAGCAAGCCGCAGCACTCTCCCCTCGGGAGAGGGCTTTTAACCCGCGTTTAGTCAGCAAGCTGCCACGCTCCAAACCTCACGACTCCGCCGCGTGGTCCTGAATCGCTTCCGTCGCAGGATGATAATAGAGCTTCCTACCCGCCCAGAAGGACTGAGCCGCCATGATGCACGCTACCGAGTGCGCGTAACCGTCGCTCACGGGCGAGTGAGGCTGCTGGCGGCTGCGCAGGCACTCGAGCCAGTTCTCCATGTGGTGCAGGTCAAGGTCTCCCATGCCTGCGGGGGGCAACCGCTTATCGCCGGGAAGCAAGATGTCTTTTTCGGCCCGCAACCGGTCGACATCGGGGTTATCTTCGTGGTTGCCCTTCTCTTCCACCAATTTGTATCGGGGACTACCCTCGCCGCCAATGTTCAGGAGTGTTGCTTTCTTTCCCATGTAGCGCGTGAAGCTGGGCGCGTCGTTGCCAAAACTAGTCGAATAACTGACCAGGAACCCCTTGGGATATTCGAGCAGTGCCTGGAAGGTGTCCGGATTCTCCCGGCCGTCTCGCCAGGCGAAGATTCCGCCGTGCGCCACTGCCGAGGCAGGATACTTGTCGTCCATAAACCAGTGAACGAGATCGATGGCGTGGCTCAACCACTGATCGGCGATGCCGCTCGAGAAGTCCTTGTAGAGCCGGAATTCGAAATAGAGTTGGGGATCGAAGGGCCGAGGCGGCTTGGTCATCAGCCACTTGCTCCAGTCCGTATCTTCGGCGCGGAGTTGTTTCACTTCGCGCCGTCCCCGCCAGCGCGGCCCGTGATAGTTCCACACGATCTCCACCTTGCTCACGTCGCCGAGCGCTCCCGTCTGGACGAGTTGAGAGCCCGCCTGCGGATACGGTTCGCTGCGGTGCTGGGTGCCCACCTGAACGATCCTGCCGTTCTGCTGCACGGTATCGCGCGCCGCCCGGACCTCCTCCAGAACGTTCCCCATGGGCTTTTCCACATAAGCATCCTTCCCCGCCTCGGCGGCAAGCTTCAGGATGGGCGAATGCGAATGCTCGGGAGTGGAAATCAGCACGGCATCAACGTCTTTCAAAAGCAGAAGCTCCTCGAGATACTGGTATTGGCGCGGCGGCCTGCCGTAATACGTGTTATTGGCGCGAACCGCTCTCTCGCGGTTCACTTTCCAGAGGTCGCAGACGGCGGTCATCTCCGCGTTGTGCTTTTCCTTCAGGCGGGAGACAATCCAGTCGAGCTCGCCGCCGCGATTTCCAATTCCGATGTGCCCGAGAGAAATGCGGTCGTTGGCCCCCACAATGCGTCCATAGGAAACCGCCGTAGTCCCCAGGGCGGTTCCGGCCAGGATGGAAGCAGTGCGATTTAGAAACGATCTGCGGTTGATGGTGTTCTGCGGCTTATCGGGCATCGTACCCTCCAGCGGTTCAGGTTTGGCACTATCTTACATTAACCCGAGAATCCGCTGCCGACAATGGCTCCCGTATTCCTTTCCAGCGCCTCTCCGCCAATTCCCAACCCCCAGCAGGTTGCGGGAAAACCCTTCCGAGCTGTCATTCCGAGCGGAGTGAGGAATCCCGCTCTGAGTATTTTTCAACTCGGTGCGAGATTCCTCGTCGTCTACGGCTCCTCGGTTAGACGCCACCTCCGCTTGACGTACAGCGTATTTCGTGGCAGACTTGAATGTGATCCGAAGCTACCGGGACAGGAAGAGCGAGCGCTTCGCGGAGGGCGAACGAATTCCCGCCTTTGAGGGCTTTCGTCATCAGGCAGAAAAGCGGCTGCGGGTCCTGGAAGCGGCGGGCAGTCTACGGGAGCTTGGGCAACTCCGCAGCAACCGCCTGGAGGCGCTGTCTGGCGACAGAAAAGGCCAATACAGTGTCCGCATCAACTCTCAATGGCGTATCTGCTTCGAGTGGCCACGCGGAGGCGATGGTCCCGAAAACGTTGAAATCGTTGATTACCACTAAGGAGTCCAGAACCATGGCACGCACACCCATCCACCCCGGCGAGATTCTCGCGGACGAACTGGGTGAGATCGGCATTTCCAGCGCCGAGTTGGCCCGCACACTTCGCGTGCCCGCCAACCGCATCTCACAAATAATCGCCGGCAAGCGGGCCATCTCGGCGGACACGGCCTTGCGGCTGGCGCGCTACTTTGGAACCACTCCGGATTTCTGGATGAACCTCCAGAAAACCTATGAGCTCGACCTCGCGCGCCAGTCCCTCGGCAAAGTCCTCAGCCACCTCCCGCAAAGGCCCCCTGCGCCCGTGCTGGATTCCCAAAGGGCATAGAAGTAGGCAGTCACGATCGCTGAGTTCTTGAACCCGCTGGCGCGGGTGGCGCATACATAGCCTTTTGTGTATGCGCCACCCGTGCGTCGTAGGGGTAACCCCTAGGGCGGCCACAAGGGCCGCCCCTACCTCATTTCTCGGGCACGCGAGGGAAGGAGCGGGGGATAATCCCTGTTCCTTCCTTCACCGTGATGATCTGGTTGATGGGAACGTTGGTGAGCTTGTCCACGGTTCCGCTGGGCCAGGTGATTTCCAGCCGCTGGATGCTCTTGCGCTGTCCCAGGCCGAAGTGGACGCGCGGATCGTGGGCCGACATGTAACTCATGCCGCCTTTCCTCTGCTGGTACTCGGTGAATCCTTCGGAGACCAGTTTCAGCGACGCGCCCACCCCGTCGCGATTCGACTTGGTTCCCACCAGCATCACTTCCAGCCAGTTGTTCGCGTTGCCACCGTCGTTGCGGAGAAGCTGGGGATAGCTCCCGTTGACGGAAATCGCGATGTCCAGGTCGCCGTCGTTATCAAAGTCAGCCACGGCCGAGCCGCGTCCTACGACGGGCTTCAGGAAGTCCGGTCCCAAGAGTTCCGAAACCTTTTCGAACTTCCCCTGGCCGAGGTTGCGGAACATCAGTTTGGATTCCGGGAAGGTCTCTTCGCTATGGTATAGGCTGATATTATCCAGCATAGATCCATTAGCTTGGAATATATCAATCCAGCCGTCGTTATCGTAATCGAAAAGCTTCGCGCTCACCCCGCTCAGGAAGATCGCCTTGTTGCCCAGGCCGGAGCTGTAGGTGGCGTCGTCGAAGGTGGCATCGTGATTGTTGTGGTAAAGGCGGTTCAGCTCGAAATCCAGGTGGGTGACGTAAATGTCGAACCAGCCGTCGCCATCCACGTCCGCGGCGTCGGTGCCCATGCCCGCCTCGTATTTCCCGTCTTCGCTGGCCGCCACGCCGGACATGAAGGACACATCTTCAAAGGTGCCGTCCTTCTTGTTGATGAAGAGGGAATTCGGCCAGGTGTCGTTGGCCACAAAGACGTCCGTCCAGCCGTCGTTATTGAAGTCCGCCAGGACCAAGCCCATGCCTTTCACTTCGGGGGTGGCGAGCCCCGATTTCTCGCTCACGTCGGTAAACGTGCCATCGTGGTTGTTGTGGTAGAGCTTCAAGTGCAGCCCGCGATAGTTGTCGGGATGGCAGTAGGCGCGGTAGCCGGGGCGGTGCTCGCCGCAATAGAGGTTGTTTTTGGGAGTCCAATCGATATAGTTGCACACCAGCAGATCGAGGTAGCCGTCCTTGTCGTAATCAAACCAGCCGGCGCTGGTTGACCACTGGCCCTCGTCGGCGACGCCGGCCTGGGCGGTCACATCCGTGAAGGTGCCGTTGCCGTTGTTGTGGTAAAGGATGGCCCGGCCGTAGCCGGTGACGTAAAGGTCGGGATAGCCGTCGTTATCGTAGTCGCCCACGGCCACGCCCTGTCCGTAAAGGCCCACGGCGCCCACCCCCGCCTTCTCCGTCACGTCCGTAAACGTCCCATCGCCGTTGTTGCGATAGAGGGCGGAGCGGAGCGGGTGTGGCGGCTTGTACCACTCGGTCTCCGCCGTCTGCACCAGGTAAAGGTCCATCAATCCGTCCTGGTCGTAATCGATCCAACCCAGGCCATTGCCCATTGTTTCGATATAGTTTTTTTCGGGCGTGAAGGTGTGGTCGTGCTGAAAGGTGATGCCCGCCGCCTCGCGAATGTCCGTAAAGCGGACCGGCACGGAGATGGGAGGGGTCGTGGCTGGCTGGCCGCCCAGGTATTGCACCGCCACGAAGCCCGCCGATAGGAACAAAAGAAGCAAGCCCACCGGGACAGAACGTCTTGGACGCCGTGGCGAGAGTGGTGGAACTCGTGCCATCTGTGATCTGGTCGTCATCAATTTCAACCCACTACTATAACCCGAGGACGCGTAAGGCTCAATCCCGGACGGGCGCGACCGAGTTGCATTTGTACGTAATTCAAGTCATACTCGACAATATGAAAATAGGTGAACGCGGTCAAGTTACCATACCCAAAGACCTGCGGGAAAGGTTTGGTCTGAAGCCTGAGACGGAAGTGGAGTTCGAAGTGATCAACAACTCGATCCTCCTCCGCAAGAAGCCGCGGAAGCTGCGGCTGAGCCGTTGGAAAGGCCGATGCAGGAAAAGCTTCAAGGAGTTGGGCTACACTCGCGTGGACGAATTCATCGAGGACGTGCGGGGACGATGATCACCGCCATCGACACGAATGTTCTCCTCGACATTCTGGTCCCCGACCCAGAGTACGTGGAGCGCTCTCTTGAGGCCTTAGAGAAAGCTGCCAACGCGGGCTCACTTGTGGTTTGTGATCTTGTCTATGCTGAGCTGTGTGTCCACTTTCAGCACCAAGCTGAGTGCGAACAATTCCTCCAGCAAAACGACATTCGGGTCGAACCGTTGAGCCGCGAAGCGGGTTTCCTGGCCAGCCGTCTTTGGAGGATCTATCGCCAAGAGGGCGGCAAACGGACACGGATTCTCACTGACTTCCTCGTCGGGGCTCACGCACAGCTCCAGGCTTCGCAGCTTCTTACGCGTGACCGAGGATTCTATAGAGAGATTTTCCGGTCGCTCGCACTGGTGGATCCGGCGAGCCCACGCCATCCCTGAAACCCAACGCCGAGCATGGGATTCGACTTGGGAGGGAAGGGGAAAGCTATGCGATAAGTATACTTGAGTTACCCCGCAACGGCGGTTCCCCCTCACTTCCCCAGCAGCTCGAAGTACTTCCCCACCGCATCGATTCCGCGATAGAAATTGGGCAGGTGGAACTTCTCATTCGGGGCGTGCAGGTTGTCATCCGGCAAGCCGAAGCCCATCATCACGCTGGGTATTTTCAGGCTCTTCTGAAAAACCCCCACGATGGGGATAGAGCCGCCGCAGCGCATGTAAACCGTCTTATTCTTGAAGACCTGCTCCATAGCTTCGGCCGCGGCTGAGATCCAACGGCTCTCCGTGCTCACCACGGAAGCGGGCGCCGAACTGATCACCCGCACCGAGGTTTTGATACCGTTGGGTGTGATCTTTTTGACGAAGGCGGTGTATTGCCGAATCACCTCTTTGGGTTGCATGTCCGGAACCAGGCGCATGCTGATCTTGGCCACGCCGAAGGCAGGGATAACCGTCTTGGCGCCTTCGCCTGTAAAGCCACCGCGGAAGCCGTGAACCTCGAGTGTCGGCCTGGCCCAAACGCGCTCGAGCACGGAGTAGCCTTTCTCTCCGACCAGGGCGCTGGAGCCGACTTCCTTCCGCGTGTATGCCTTCTCATTGAATGGGAGACGCTTCCAGGCGGCCAGTTCCTTTGCGCTCGGTTTTTTCACACGCTGGTAAAAGCCGGGAATGCGAATCTTCCCATCCGGCCCCTTGAGTTTGTTAACCATCTCCGCCAGGGCCTGGAAGGGATTGGGAGCAGCTCCGCCATACGACCCGGAGTGCAAGTCGTGGGCGGCGCCGCGAGCTTCCAGTTCGGTGTAAACCAGGCCGCGCAGCCCGGTAGTGATGGTGGGCAACTCCGGCGCGAACATCTCCGTATCGCAGACCAGCGCCGCGTCAGCCTTCAGGCGGTCCGGGTGGGCTGCCACGTATGCTTCGATATGCTCGCCGCCCACTTCCTCTTCGCCCTCGAGCAGGAATTTGATATTGATCGGAAGCTTGCCGCCGGTTTTCAGGAAACCTTCCACCGCTTTGACCAGAAGATAGGTTTGCCCTTTGTCATCCACGGCGCCGCGGGCATAGAGGTTCTCATTGCGAATGGAGGGCTCGAAGGGCGGCGACACCCATTCCTCGAGCGGGTCAGGCGGCTGCACGTCGTAGTGCCCATAAAGCAACAAGGTCGGCTTGCCCGGCGCCTCCAACCATTCCGCATAAAGGAGCGGATGCTGGTTCTCTTTGCCTTCGATGATTTCGACGCACTTCATTCCCATTTCCCGAAGCTCGTCGGCCAGAAACTCAACTGCGCGCCGGATATCCGGCTTGTGCTCGGGCAGAGTGCTGACGCTGGGTATCTTCAACAAATTCGTCAGGCCTTGCAGAAATCGGTCACGATTCTGGTGATAATATTCAAATATGGTGGTTGCCACAGTTAATACCCCCTATTGAGATTTTGGAACGACTTCTCGATTCCTCGACTCCCTCGACTTATTGCGCGTGCTGCCCATACCGGTTGCGAACCACAACCCCGTAGTGAATGCCGGAGGCAACAGTCAGGGCGGCCGCGAGATAGGCGCAGGTTTGAACCAAGCCCCTCAGGACGAAGGGCACGTGCGCCTGGAAACTTACCGCCGCGAACACCGTCAATACTTGCACGACGGTCGATGCTTTTCCCAAAACGGTGGGATAGAAAGGCCGGTACCCGGCCACGAGGCTGATAAGCAGCGCGGTAATTATAATGGCGACGTCGCGGCCGATGACCATAATGGTCAGCCACCAGGGAAGCGCCTCGCGAAACGCCAGGGTAAGGTAGGCTGTGGACATCAGAAGCTTATCCGCGATGGGATCGAGGGCCACGCCAAGGGGTGTCTCCTGCTTCAGCAAACGCGCCACGAGCCCGTCGATCATATCAGTGAGCGCCGCAAGCGTGAGTACCGCGAGCGCGCCGCGGTATCTTTGGTCAACCACCAGTATGGCGAAGAAGGGAATGAAAGCCATGCGTAGGATGGTGATTTGGTTGGCCGGCGTCAAGATGCGGGAAGGCATAGTCACCCGATTATACTGCTGCGATGCTTCGAAGTGTCAAATTGGCTCGTCGATCGGTAGTGGTAGAGCACCGGTCGGTCGCCGCAACCAAAACGAAGTTCTCCGTGTCCTCTGTGCCTTTGAAGCCTCAACACAGAGAACACGGAGAGTCTCAGTGAGCTCTGTGTTCAGTCTTTCGAGGCACAGAGAAGACGGAGAAGAAATCTTCGCAGAATAACAACGTCCCGTGGACTAGTGCTACAGTTTGATGGTAGAGGCGGCTTAACGCCGCCATTTGGAGATCCCTCAGACGCGGGATCGCTGCTACACCTTCAAACTGACCCACCGCCCCCCCGAGGGGGCGGTGACGCCATTACTCCCTCCCCTGTTTTTGCGCGGAGGACTGAAGCGACTTGAGCATCCCCGGGTCGAGTTCGATGGTGCGCGTAGGGAAGGATATCTGGATGCCCTCTTTGGCAAAACGCGCCAGGATGCGCTTGCGCAACTCGCTTTGCACGGGAACCTGGTCCTCGAAGCTTCGGACGTTGAAACTGAGTGAAAAATCCAAGGAGGACTCTCCGAACCCCGGGCTTAGGAAGACGCTGGGAGCCGGATTCTCGAGCAACCCCGCAAGCCCCTCCCGAGTGGCTTCCCGCGTAACCTCGAGCAAGGCCTTTTCTACCCGGCTGGGGTCGGACCCATAGGTGACGTGTACGGGGATACCAACGGACACGCGCAGTTCAGGCAGGGAATAATTGGTAATAACCGCCTTGGCCAAGGTGGAGTTGGGCACAAACACGATGTTATTGGACTGAGTGCGCAGAGTGGTGGAGCGCCAGCTAATATGAATAACGTAGCCTTCCTGACCGGAGTCCAGCTTGATGTAATCTCCCTGGCTTACAGGCCGATCCGCGAGCAAATAGAGTCCGGCAAAAAGGTTGCTGAGGGTTTCCTGCAAGGCCAGAGCAACCACCAGGCCGCCCACGCCCAAAGTAGTCCAAAGAGCGGTGAGAGATGCTCCGAGGTTTTCCAGCACGACAATGATGGCCAGGACGGCAAACAGGCCGCGCACAACCAGGATGGCGGGGTTGGTGGCGCGCTCGAGGCCTTGATTGCGCTCGCCGACGCGGCGCAAGAAGATGACCAGCACCTTGGCGGGGAAGTAGAAGACCACAATTACGGTCAAGGTGAAGATCAGCTTTGACGCGAATCGCTCGAGGCGGTGCGGCAGGGTAATGAGTTCCAGGCCGGCGTAAATCGAACCCAGGAACAATAGGGGGATGGGGAGCGACTCCAGCAGGGAGAAAACCAGTTCTCCCCAGGTGTTCGCCAATTTTTTGGTCCAGTAGTGGATGATGCGATTCAAAGCAAATCCCACGGCTAGGGATGCCGTCACCAGCGAGGCAAAGTAGAGCGTGTAGAACACTGTGGTGTTAAGGTGCAGGACGCGGGCCAGATGTTGAACCATATTCCTGATCTCCCGTGGCGTTGACGATCACGTCCAAGATAACTTGCTTTGACGGCTTTCCGCAAACCGCTGCCAGGCCACGCGGGCGTCTAGCCCAATGTGAAGGCCCCTCGCTGCCTGGGGAGGGGAGTCTGGGAATTCGGCAAATTGGGCAAATTGGGCTTGACCGAACCGTATGGTATGCGTATATTGCGGGCAACGCGATAGGAGGTATCGCAAGTTCTTCGTTGTGGTTCGAGCCCGCCCGCGCGTCTAATTGTGGAGCGATGGCGGTTATGTCGCCGAGTTGCGCCGGTTCAGCATCTAATAATTGTGTGTAGCTCGAGGGCCGATATTGAGGATTGCCAAGTCGAAAGCAAAGTGCATCTTGCGATGCGAATCGGCGAGCCGCTGGCGTGGTAGAATGTCACGCCTGAAATGCGAGTTGCTCAAGTGCTGAAAGATCCAATCGTGGAAGGCGAGGTTGACAGGCATGCCCACTAAACATAAGAAGGATATTGACTTTGACAATCTTCCTATTCTGCCCGTGCGTGATACGGTACTGTTTCCAAACGCTATTCTGCCCCTCACCATAGGGCGCGATAGTTCTCTCAAGCTGGTTGGCGATCTCAAGGATGAAGAGAAGTTCATCGGGGTAATCACGCAGCGCGACCCGCGCGTGGACAACCCCCAGCCGGTGGACCTCTTCCAAATCGGGACCGTGGCCTTTGTGCATAAGATCATTAAGCTGCCGAGTCAAAGCCTGTTCATCTTTGTCGAGGGCTTGCAGCGGATCGCAGTGGAGGAAGTGGCGCAAGTCGAGCCTTACATGATCGGGCGCGCGAAGCCCCTCTCGGACATCATTCCGAAGGAGAAGCAAGCTGATTTTGACGCCCTGGTGCGCAGTGTCACGAACCTTTTCCAGCAGGTGGTGCAGCTTTCGCCCACCCTCTCGGACGACCTCCAGACAGTGGTGATGAACATTGACGATCCCGGACGGCTGACCGATTTCATCGCCGCCAATCTTCCCTCCCTTTCCAGCACGGAGAAGCAGGAACTGCTGGAAAGTCTTGACCTGAAGGTCCGGCTGGAGCGGCTGAACCGGCAATTGATGCGGGAAGTTGAAGTTCTGCAACTGCGGTCCAAGATTCAATCGGATGTTCAGGACCAGGTTACACAAAGCCAGCGAGAGTATTACCTGCGCGAGCAGATGAAGGCCATCCAGAAGGAATTGGGAGAAGCCGACGAGCAGCAGGAAATCGAAGAATTGCGCAAGAAGATTGAAGCGGCGGGAATGACGGAAGAGGCGAAAAAAGAGGGGTTGCGGGAGTTGGGACGGCTGGCGAAGATGTCTCCCGCGGCCGCCGACTATCACGTCACCCGTACCTACCTGGAATGGCTGGTGGCCCTGCCTTGGACCAAAGTCAGCGAGATCAAAGTCGACATCCAGAAGGCCAAGGAAGTGCTGGAACAAGACCACTGGGACTTGGAAAAAGTGAAGGAACGCATCCTGGATTACTTAGCAGTGTTGCAGCTCAAACCCCAGCTAAAAGGCCCCATCCTCTGCTTTGTGGGGCCTCCGGGCGTAGGCAAGACCTCCCTGGGCAGGTCCATCGCGCGCGCTTTGGATCGCAAGTTCTTCCGCATGTCGCTCGGCGGCATCCATGACGAGGCGGAGATCCGCGGACATCGGCGGACTTACATCGGAGCGCTGCCGGGCCAGATCATTCAGGGCATTCGGCGGGCGGAAACGCGCGACCCCGTCTTCATGCTCGACGAAGTGGACAAGATTGGCCGGGACTTCCGGGGCGATCCTTCCTCGGCCTTGCTGGAAGTGCTCGATCCCGAGCAAAACTCCCATTTCCGGGACAATTATCTCGACGTGCAGTTCGACCTCTCGAAGGTGTTGTTCATCTGCACCGCGAACGTGCTGGATACCGTTCCTCCTCCGCTGCTCGACCGCATGGAAGTGCTCGAACTCCAGGGCTACAGCGAGGAGGAGAAAATTCAAATCGCGGTTCGCCACCTGATTACCAAGCAAACCGACGAACACGGCATCAAGGCCCCCGACCAGATCGAATTCACGCGGCCGGCCCTTGCCCACATCATCCGCCATTACACGCGGGAGGCGGGCGTGCGTAACCTGGAGCGCGAAATCGCTACCGTTTGCCGCAAGCAGGCGCGCAAGATCGCTGAGGGCCACCCGGAGAAGCTCCTGGTGACGCCCGACAATCTCCGCGATTTCCTTGGCATTCCGCGCTTCCGCCTGGAAACCGAAGTTGTGGAGCGTACGCGACATCCGGGTGTGGTGGTCGGGCTTGCTTGGACCCCGACCGGAGGCGATGTGCTTTTTGTGGAAGCCAATGCCATGAAAGGCGGAAAGGGCTTCACCATGACCGGGCATGTGGGTCAGGTGATGCAGGAGTCCATGCAGGCTGCACTCGCCTGGGTGCGTTCACACGCCGTGGAATACGATATTGACCCGGATTTCTTCCAGTCAAAGGATATCCACTTCCATGTCCCCTCGGGCGCGATCCCCAAGGACGGCCCTTCCGCCGGCGTCACTATGGTGACCGCGCTAGTCTCAGCTTTGACTGGCCGTCCGGCCAAACCGCGCGTGGCGATGACGGGTGAAATTACCTTGAGCGGACAGGTCCTGCCGGTGGGCGGAATCAAAGAAAAGGTACTTGCGGCGAAACGCGCCGGAGTGATCGAAATCATCCTGCCTGCTGACACCGAACCGAACGTGCACGAAGATCTCGACGAAGAAATGCTGGAAGGCTTGGTGCTCCACTACGTCAAGTCGATCCGCGAGGCGGTTGACTTGGCCTTGGAGAGAGAACCCGTGCCCATCGAGGCGGGCAAGCCAACCCGCGAGGTGGCCTTGACCCCGGTGGAGGCAGGCACACCCAACTGAAAGCGGAAGGCAGAAAGCAGAAAGCAGAAAGCGGAAACTGGAAATTGGAAAATGGAAACTGGAAAATGGCACCCTTAATTCTCCAGTTTCCAGTTCCTGGTTTCCAGTTTCTATTTTCCAGTTTCTATTTTCCACTTTCCAATTTCATTTTTCTCTCAAACCTGTTTACTTATTTGGCCTGCGGTATTATAAATAGCGCGCTGAGGAAGATTGCATCCCTCGTGTGAGGCCCCTTTATGTATTGTCGAAATTGCGCAAAGCAGTTGGCGGACAACGCGGAGTATTGCATTAACTGCGGCCAGCGGCCGCTTTTGGGAAGCCGCTATTGCCAGTCCTGTGGGCAAGAGACAGTGGCGGGCGCGGAGATCTGCGTGAAATGCGGCGTGAGGCTGGGAGGTGCATCCGGAAAGGACTGGACGGTGGCACTCATTCTCTCCGCCCTGCTGGGGACGTTCGGGGTGGACCGCTTTTATCTGGGCTACGTCGGGCTGGGTATCCTCAAACTCGTAACCCTTGGTGGCTGTGGCATCTGGTGGCTAGTCGACATCGTCCTCATCGCCATGAACAAGCTTCCCGATGCGCAGGGTAATCCGCTGCGACAGAGGTAAGGGATGGCGCTGTTTTGCCGCGGAGTGCCGCGCTTGCTCCCTGTTCTGGTCGTGCTGGCAGGATTCTGCATTCTGCCCCCGGAGGCCTTATCCCGAGGTCCCAATCTCTGCCTGTGGCGGAACCTGTTACACTTAAGCGCCTGTCCTGCGTGCGGAAGCGTGCACGCCTTGGCGGCTTTTTTCCATGGGCGCTTCCACGATGCCTTAACCTACAATCGAAACGTACTAATTACAGCACCGGGACTTATTGCACTCGCTGCCAAGGATATTGGCAGCGTCCTGAGCAAGATGGTAAGAAGGGGCGGGGAAGGCTAAGACCGAGCTATCAGCCTTCAGCTATCAGCGGGCTCATTCTGATAGCCAATTGCTGATAGCTGATGGCTGACGGCTGACAGTTGGCATGACGAGTCCACGCGGTTTACTTGAATTCTGGCGGAACGAACTTCCCCACGCCCCGGCAGCGCGGTGGGCGTCGCTGTTTTTCAGTTTGCATGTCCTGACCCTCTTGATTTCCCTCGCTGCGTCGGAGGCTTTCCTTGCGGCTGCCACCGTCGCGTACGCAGTTCACTTGCTTCGCCTCCGCCCTGCAATCAGTTTCCCGCCGGTCAAGCTACCCTTGCTTCTGTTCTGCTTGGCCACCGTCAATTCCATGCTGTGGTCGCGAGATGCGGCGCTTGGCGGGTTCGTTCTGCGCAAATTGGTCCTTTTTCTGATCTTGTTGTTGAGTGTCAACCTGGTGGTCAGCGCCCGGCATCTCGGAGCGCTTTTTCGACTGCTGTTCATCGAGGCGGGTTTGGCCGGTTTCGTAGGAATAGCACAGTTTGTTATCCAATATGAGAGAGTTCGGAGCTTTCGCCAAAACGTTGTCTACATCTACATGACCGTGACCCGCATCCACGGGTTCATGGGACATTGGATGAATTTTGGCGGCCAGCAAATGCTGGTCTTCGCCGCCTTGCTGGCGTTCGTGCTATTGCTCGACGGTGTCATTCCGAGCACAGCGAGGAATCTCGCTCTGCTTCGGGGCGGATCGCGAAGAGAAGTTCAGAGCAACATTCCTGGCGGAGTTTACCCTGAGCGAACTGCGGAGATCCTTCGCTGCGCTCAGGATGACAGCGAACGGGCTCGGAATGACACCCTGCAAGACGGGAAAGCCCAGGGGCTCTACTGGCTGGTGTTGGCCGTCGTCTCCATCTCTTTAGTGTTAAATTTCACCCGCGGTGCATGGCTGGGTTGCATGGTAGCAACCCTCTATATCCTGGCAAGGCGGAAGCCACGCATGCTCTGGGCAGTCCCTATTGTTCTGGTGGTCTTCGGGCTGGCCGCGCCTTCCCTGATCCGCCGCCGATTATTACTGGCCTTCCACCCCAGGCAGGATCCGGCGCTGGCGATTCGCCTCGAGATGTGGGAGGGGGGTCTAAGAATGGTCCGGGAACATCCCTGGGTGGGAGTCGGCCCCGGAAATGTTCCAATGCTCTATACAAAATACCTGCCGCCTGGCACGATTCCCATCGTTGGATACCACGAACATCTTCACGATAACTTCCTGCAATTGGCCGCTGAACGAGGTCTGCCTTGCCTGGTTGCTTGGTTATGGTTCATGCTGGCGCTTGGGTGGCACATCCTGAGGATTCGTCGCAGGCTTACCAGCCGGCGGTGGGTGGCGGATGCCGCCTTCGCAGCCTGGCTGGCATTTGTTGCCGAGGGCTTTTTCGAATTCAACTTCGGTACTTCGCCCGTTCTGATGGTTTTTCTGTTTTTGATGTCGACACCATTTATAGCGGAAAATCTCGAGAGCCGCGCCAAGGAGCCAAGCTCACCACAGAGGTCACAGAGTTCACGGAGCAATGCGGAAGCAGGTTTTCTCCGTGGTCTCCGTGTGCTCTGTGGTGGACCATTTCTTCGCAGGGCAGGAAGTTGAGGGTTGCGGTCAAGGGGGGTTAGATCGAGACTCATCACTCGTCACTTGTCACTCGTCCCTTACTCTGGGGTTCCGCGGTGGTGGGTGTTTTCAGCCTTCTCAGCGGCATCTCGGGGATCCTGGTGGAGACCAGCATCGCCGCCCAGTTGGGGCTTTCGAGGAACTCCGACAGCTTCTATGTCGCCTTTACAATTCCCTATATCATCACCAATTTGCTTTCAGCAACCAGCCAGTTCTCCCTGGTGCCCTTTTTTTCGACGCTGGATTCGCGGGATTCCGCTCAAAGCCTGGGCCGGGGTGTCAGCTACGTGGTCAACCTGGTGTTCCTTGGTCTGGGACTATTTGCGGGCGTGGGTGCGCTGGGAGCGCACTGGCTCATGCGCGGCATCGCGCCCGGATTCACGCGCACGCAAATCGATCTCGCCACACAGCTCAGCCGGTGGCTCTTCCTGATCGTTGTGCCGGCAGGCATCGCTGAAACGTTCCGCTCTTTCCTCTTGAGCCGTCATAGCTTCGTTCTTTCCTCGGCGGCTGGTTTTATCCGCAACGTCGTGGTGATCTCGGTCATCCTATGGCGCTTCAACCGCTATGGCCCCTTCAGCATCGTGCTGGGTTACCTGGCGGGTTATCTTCTCCAGATGCTTGTGCTGGGCGCGCAGATCGTGATTTCCTTTCCTGTCCGTTACTCCTTGACTCTCACAGGAAGCGGTGAGGCCTTCCGCAGACTGCGCGGCGCCGGAACCGCCCAGGTTGGCGGCGCCTTAGCGTGGCAGGCCGTGGTTCTCGCGGAAAGGATGATCGCTTCCTTCCTGCCAGCCGGAACGCTCACCGCCGTGACCTATGGCTCGAAGATTCTGTACACCATGGTGGAATTACTGTGTGGGAGCGTGGGCACTGCAGCCCTGCCGCGGCTTGCGCGGGCCGCGATGAACAAAGCACACGACGAAGAACGAAGAACGTTCAAGGATATTTCGGAAATCAGCCTTTTCCTCACTTCTCCCGCCGTGGTCTTCTGCCTGCTGCTCGCTCACAATATTATCCGGCTGGTTTTCGAGCGTGGCCACTTCACGCCGTCCGCCACCGCCCTCATGTCGCAGGTCTTCTTCTACTATTGCCTTAGCCTCCTTCCCCTCTCGTTCATCCGGCTCTTGACTTTCTACCTTTTTGCGCGCGCGGAGAGCGGCGCCTTTCTGCGCCTCTCGATTCTGCTTTACAGTCTCAACTTGGGATTTGATCTGTTTTACGTCGGCGTTCTACGGTTGGGGGCAAGGGGCATACCGTTGGGCTTATTGGTGGCGTCGGCGCTTGTGTCCACCCTGGCAATCAAGAGAAATCTCGGCGACCTTCGACGAGCCTTGGGCCGGGACGAGGTGCAGCGTGCCTCGAGAAATCTGTTGGGAGCAATCTTGACGGCCCTGACGGTTTGGACCCTGCGCCTCTGGCTTGCGCCTCCTCCCTCCGGTCTGCAGAACTTCATTTATCTCTGCGAGTTGTGCGGTACGGGAAGTGTTGCTTACCTGGCGGCTTTGGCGGTACTGCGCGTTCTCCCCATTGGGGGAGGAAGTAGGGAATAGGGAGCAGCGAATGGCGGATGGTGAATCGTGTCTAGGGACTAGGTTTTTCGCGGGTTGACGCCACGGACTTAATAGCCTCTAACACAGAGTTCCCAGAGCCAATCATCCATGAGGTCATCGGGGCACTCTAACACGGAGGACACGGAGTGGAAGTGCGCGAGACAGTTCGCGGTCGCTCCGTGTTCTTCGTGAGTTCTTCTTTGTGTCCTCCGTGTTAAACTCTTTTCCTTCGATGAACGAACGGGAGCGACTAAACAAGATCACAGAGGCCATCATCGGCGCAGCGATCCAGGTCCATCGGGCGCTAGGTCCTGGGTTGCTGGAGTCCGCTTATGTGTCATGTCTGGCCTACGAGTTGGAGAAGAAAGGACTTGTCGTTGAACGGCAGAAACCCGTGCCGCTCGTTTATGAAGAGGTTAAGCTCGAATGTGGTTACCGGATGGATTTGTTGGTGGAACGATCCGTGGTTGTAGAGGTCAAGTCCGTCGATGCGCTAGCTGCCATACATGAGGCCCAGACGCTGTCTTACCTGAGGCTTTCGGGATGCAAGCTGGCGCTGCTCATCAATTTCAATGTAACCGTGCTGAAAGACGGCATCCGGCGGTTTATCAATGGGACCATCTGAGGGCGCCAACTCCGGATGTCTGCTTGGACGGCTTCTCGGGCCTTGTTGACGGCGTCCCTCCCCGAGTGGCGGAAGATCCCGTCATAACGGCATGCAGCCTACATCGTCACCGCCTCAAACGTCCTCGACGCTCACTCCGGGCCGCAAGATCTTCAATGCCGCCGCCAGCGTGGCTGCGGGCTCTGCTCTTGCGGGCCTCGCCTCCACGGCAAAAGAGTTGGCTGTGGCGCGCTGGTTTGGGCGAAGCGACGCGCTGGACGCTTTCCTGATTGCCTTCCTCCTTCCCTCTTTCCTGGTGAACCTAATAGCAGGTTCTTTCAATGCAGCCATGATCCCCACGTTCATCGAAGTCCGCGCGAGGGAGGGGAAAGAAGCAGCTCAGCGGCTCTTTTCCGGCGTTATGGTGGTCAGCTTGATACTCCTGGCGGGAGTCTCTGTCGTTGTCAGCGCGCTCGCTCCCTATTTCCTGCCTCTGCTGGGTTCAGGTTTCAGCCCGGCAAAGTTGATGCTTACCCGGCATCTCCTTTATTCCCTTTTGCCATTTATAGTCCTAAGCGGGCTGGCAGTGGCGTGGACCGCCGTCTTGAACGCCGGAGAGCACTTTGGCCTGCCCGCGTTATCAGCCATACTGACGCCGCTTTCCATAATTGTTTTTCTTTTGCTGCTGGGCAAAACCTGGGGCATCTATACCTTGGCGGTGGGGACTGTCGTGGGGGTCGCCTTGCAGGCCACTGTATTGGGCTGGCTGCTGAAAGTGAGAGGCGTCCGGTTGGAGCCCCACTGGTACGGGTGGGAAGCCAGCTTGCGCACGGTCGTAGGCCAGTATGCGCCGATGTTGGCCGGCGCGCTGTTGATGGGCAGCACCGAACTGGTGGACCAATCCATGGCCGCCATGCTCGAGCCCGGCAGTGTGGCCGCCCTGAATTATGCGCGAAAGATTGTCAGCGTCTTTATCGTGGTCGGCGCTACGCCTCTCGGCACAGCGGCGCTTCCCTATTTCTCACAGATGGTGGCGAACCAGAACTGGAGCGGCTGCCGCCACACTCTGAAAGTTTATGCCCGTTTAATTGTCCTGGTGACGGTCCCCATCACCGCGTGCCTGGTAGTCTTTGCGCACCCTTTGATCAGGATTGTCTTCCAGCGCGGAGCCTTCACTGCCGTGGATACGGGTGTCGTGAGCCGGGTCCAGGCCATGCTCTCGCTCCAGATCCCTTTCTATTTTCTTGCCAATCTCGGAGTGCGCTTGGTCAGCGCCTTGAAGAAGAACTGGGTGCTCATGGTGATTGCCGGCGTGAACATGGTCGTCAACATAGTCTTCAATCTCATCCTGATGCGGTACCTCGGTGTGGCGGGTATCGCTCTCTCCACATCGTTCGTATACCTTGTCGGCTGCGCGTTGATTTACGCTGTGATTGCGAAGTCACTGGAGGCTCAACGGCCATGGACATCGCGCAAATAGTGGCGCAGTGCCGGCCCTCCGTGTCACTCCCTGAACTGGTGAGGGCTCTCAACCTTCTCTATCACGAAATCGAAGCGGAGCACTACGACCGGATTCACGACGAAATATGGCGGGAGGAGCTTCCCATCTTCCAAGAGCTGGTTGGTCTTGCCGGGCAAGGCGTGAGTGGTCCTCGGATTTCGGTGCTTGATTACGGGTGCGGGACCGGCTTTGGCTGCTATCAAGCTGTGCAGGTCCTTGGCCCTTCGAAAATCAACGAACTCGTCTGTGTGGACCCGTCTCGTTCCATGTTGGCGAGGTGCGAACAGCGGTTGTCTGGCGTGATCCCGAGCGCGCGGTACATCGCGGATGTTGAAGCGTTCTGCGGCGAGGGGAAGTGGGTTGGTCGTTTCGACATCGTACTCACCAATTCCGTGCTCCACCACATCTACGAATGGCAGGGCGTCCTTCGCGGGCTGCTTCAGTTTTTGAAGCCCGGAGGTTACTACCTTATGGGACATGAGCCCTCGTCGCGCTTCTACGCTAATCCGGAATGCCAGGTGCAGTACGCTGCCTTTCACCGCGAGCGCAGGTGGCGGCGGTTTTTGGGCCCGGGCAACTGGAAGCGCTTCGCGCGACGCAAGCTTCACCTGGAATTTGATCTCTTGCGGGATACGGCATCGGCGGCTGTGCAGGCCGGCCTGACCCGCTCGCGGCTGCCCGGGCACATCGTGGGCGAACTTGTGGACTACCACGTTCCCCATCCCGGAGGCGCACGCTCTGCCCAGGGGTTGGATTACGAGGAGATCGCAATTGACCTCTCATGGGGGCTCACGCTCGCCGCCATCAGAACTTACGGCTACATAGGTGGGTTGTCGGCTGGGAGTCTGCCACGAAAGTGGAGACAGATTGCCGAACGCCTGAGCGCGCAATACCCGCTCGATGGTGCTAGTTTTTGCGCGTTGTGGAAGAAAGCCGTATAGCAGTTGTGAAGTACGACAGGCCCCCGTGCTCCTCTTGCACGGCGCTGCAATTGCTGCTGCAAAAAGTGTTGCCATTTCATTTGAAGTTCTTCATCCTTGTTCGTGCACGAATAGCGTTGCGATGAAATCAGCCCGCAGAAGAGTCTTGTTTCTCATGCCGACGCTGGGCGGCGGGGGAGCGGAGCGAGTGGTAGCGACGCTCCTTCAGCACCTCGACTGCTCTCGCTTCGAGATCCATTTGGCCCTGGTCGAGGCGGTTGGTGTTCACCTTGAGGAAGTGCCTGCCCACGTCTCGGTCCACGACCTCAAGGCCCGGCGGGTGCGTTTTGCCTTTCCGGCTTTGCTTCGGCTGGCGAGGAGGCTGCGTCCGCACGTCGTGCATTCAGCGTTCGTGGAATTAAACATCGGCTCCATCCTTTGCAGGCCGTTCCTTCCCGCGGGAACGAAGGTTGTGATAAGAGAAGACATCTCAATCAGCGCCCAGAACTTGCAGCTCGGGAGGAACCTCAAGGTATGGTCGTTTCTCTACCACCTGTATGGAAAGGCAGACAAGGTAATCTGCGTGTCAGATTATGTGCTTGACGACTTGGCTGAGAACTTCGGCGTGCCACGCAGCAAAATGGTCAGAATCTACAACCCTGTGGATGTGAGTGAAGCGAGGGTGATGGCCGACGCCATCGAGAATCCGTACTCCGGGAAAGGACCTCATCTGGTTGCAGCAGGCCGGCTGTCACACCAGAAGGGCTTCGACATTCTTCTCGAGGCCATGGCGCTAGTTCGCACTGCTCTTCCCAATTGTCAACTAACCATCCTTGGCGAAGGCGAGCTCAGACCGCAACTCCTGGCGCAACGGGAACGCTTGAGCCTGAACGATGCTGTCCACCTGCCGGGATTCCAATCCAATCCTTTCCCATATTTCAAGCATGCCGATCTGTTTGTGCTACCGTCTCGGTACGAGGGCTTCGGTCTGGTCGTGGTCGAAGCTTTGGCTGTAGGGACGCCGGTGGTGGCGTCAAGCCTTCCAGGGCCGGTGCGGGAGATACTTCGCGACTGCCCAATAGCCCGGCTTGTCCAGCCTTCGGATCCTGAGACGTTGGCGCAGGCGGTCGTCTCGACCCTCAACTCAACCAACAGGAAGTTGCAGCCGGACGAGAGACTTGACGCTTATCTCAGCCGATTCGACGTCAAAGCTCGGGCGCGAGATTACGAGGAAATACTCGATGCGTAAGGGTGGGAGAAGAGGTTTCAGGCGCCAAGCGCGAGGGAGCAGGGGTAGTAGCGTCATTTGGAATCGGATCCCGTTCGGCACACGAGTCATTCCCGCGAAGGCGGGAATCCAGTCCGTCGGCGGCGTTTTTGTAATGGCTTGCGGAGTGGATTCCCGCCTTCGCGGGAATGACTGTACCCATGAGTCTGTGTGTCTCGCAAATGACACCACTGCCGGAGCGGGGGTAATTGTTAATCGTCTCCACTGTCCGTAGATTCGGCAGATCGCCAGACAAGCGAAGCCAAGTCAGGCTGGATCGATTCGTCTGGCAACCCGAACCCCGGAAGGAGTCATCTCCTATTAGAGGCGTGGTGAGTCCCCGGGTGCCCGTGCATCGCACTAAGCATGGTCTCGCAACTCTGATGCGGCGTAACGGGCACCCTCTCCGCGACACCATTTACCAAGCAGACTATATATGAGGGCTGCCCCTTCCAACGTTTACATCCTTGGCATCTCGGCGTACTACCACGACTCCGCGGCGTGCTTGATCCGCAATGGTGAGATTGTGGCGGCCGCGCAAGAGGAACGCTTCACACGCCGCAAAGGCGATCATCGATTTCCCGTGGCCTCCGTCGAGTGCTGCTTGCGCGAAGGGGGCATCGAATCAAACAATTTGGATTACGTCGTTTTTTACGACAAACCCCTGCCAAAGTTCGAACGACTGCTGGAATCTTACCTGGATTACGCTCCCGTTGGCCTTCGGTCGTTCATCACGGCGATGCCTCTATGGCTGCGCGAGAAGCTGTGGATGCAGCACCGCATTGGCGAGGCCTCCGGCTATAAAGGGAAGGTTCTGTTCACGGAGCACCATGAAGCGCACGCCGCCAGCGCCTTCTTCCCCTCGCCGTTCGATTCCGCCGCCATTCTGACCATCGATGGCGTGGGCGAATGGGCGACCACGAGTTGGGGAGTAGGCAGCGGAAACGAGATCAACTTGCTGGCCGAGATGCATTTTCCGCACTCGCTGGGGTTGCTCTATTCGGCCTTCACCTATTACACCGGATTCAAGGTGAACTCCGGCGAGTACAAAGTGATGGGCTTGGCGCCCTACGGCCAGCCGAAATACGTGCAGACGATTCTGGATGAACTTGTTGACCTGCGCGACGACGGTTCCCTGCGCCTGAACATGAAGTACTTCAATTACTGCCAGGGACTCACGATGACCAATGAAGCGTTCCACAAGCTCTTTGGCGGCGCCCCTAGGCAGCCGGAAACCTTGCTGACACAGCGTGAGATGGATTTGGCGCGTTCACTCCAGGACGTCACCGGGATGTGCATGCTGCGGATGGCGCGGCACGTTCACAAACAGACGGGCGAGAAGAATCTGTGCCTGGCCGGCGGCGTGGCGCTAAACTGTGTGGGGAATGGCGCCATCCTGCGCGACGGGCCTTTCCAGAACTTGTGGATCCAGCCGGCGGCCGGCGACGCAGGTGGATCGCTCGGCGCGGCGCTCTCCGTCTGGTATCAGTATCTGGGGCGCCCCCGCGATACCAGGGCCGTTTGCCAGGGCCACCGAGACGGAATGAAGGGCGCATACTTGGGCCCTGCCTTCGACTCCGATGATATCACTGGTTTCCTGGATGCCACGGGCGTGGCCTACACTCACCTGGACCGGGGCGAGCTGATTGAGCAGGTGGCGCGATGGCTCGCCGAAGAAAAAGTGGTCGGCTGGTTTCAGGGCCGGATGGAGTTCGGGCCACGCGCTTTAGGGGCGCGCAGCATTCTGGGGGATCCGCGCTCGCCGCGCATGCAGGCCCTGATGAACATCAAGATCAAATTCCGCGAAGGCTTCCGGCCCTTTGCCCCCTCGGTGTTGCGTGAGCGTGTTTCCGAGTTTTTTGAGATGGATTGTGAATCTCCTTACATGCTGCTCGTGGCCCCCGTCTGGCGGGCGCTACGCATCCCCATGACAAGCGAGCAGAAGAAGCTGTTCGGGATTGATAAGCTCAACGTACCAAGGTCCGTCATTCCCGCCGTCACCCATGTCGATTATTCGGCTCGGGTGCACACCGTGCGGCGCGGGGACAACCCCCTCTACTACGACCTGATCAAAGCCTTCGACCGCATCACGGGTTGCCCCGTTCTGGTGAACACATCCTTCAACGTACGGGGCGAGCCGATTGTCTGCACACCGCAGGATGCGTACACCTGCTTCATGCGCACCGGAATCGACCATCTGGTGATGGGAAACTACGTTCTGAGCAAGCAGGAAGAGAGCGCGTTTGCCGACGACCGTTCCTGGGAAAGGGAGTTTCAGCTTGACTGAGGAAGTCCATCGCGGCAGCGCGCGCAAAAACGCCTTCTCGGTTGCCCTGGTATTGGCCGGGCTGGCGGCCTGGAATGTGCATCGCCACCGGTTCCTGCTGGCTGAGGTGCTGTGCGGGTTGGCTTTTGTGCTGTGTATGGTGGCCCTGATCTCCCCCTCATGGACCGAACGGTTCAATCGGGGCTGGATGGCTTTTGGCGCAGCTTTGGGATATGTGAACAGCCGTGTTCTGCTTTCGCTGATGTACTACCTGGTCGTAACGCCATTCGGGGTTGTTTTGAGGCTGGCGGGCCACGATCCCTTGCATCGCCGCGGGCGCCGGCGGGAGAGTTACTGGGTTCCAAGGGAGACTCCCCGCCAGCCAAGGAGCGGGTTCGAACGGCCTTTCTAGAAGGAGGCGTATCATCTGTGAGTAGGCTTTTGTTGGTAAGCGACCTTTGGGCTTTCCTCAAGCACAGAAAGAAATTCTGGCTGCTTCCGATAATCATTATTCTGCTCGCGTTGGGACTAGTGCTGGTGCTCTCCAGCACCTCAGCCATCGCACCTTTCATTTACACGGTTTTCTGAGCTGGTTGAAAAACGAGCATGCCCATTAGGGAGGAAGTCACTTCGGCCGCCCCGACAGGCCCCCGCAACGCGAAGCGAGCAGGGCTGCAGTTGCCGTTTCTAGCGGCCTTCTTTTTCGGCGCCGTAGCGGCCTCGCTCCTGATCCTTAAGGCTGCGCCGGCCCCGTTCTTCTGGCTATGGCTGACCTGGGCCGCCGCCCTCTTCAGTGCATTCTTCTTCGTCCATAGATCATGGCCTCAGGCGATCCTGCTCAACCTTGGGATTGTGGCGTGCCTGCTGGCTGCGGCCGAGGCGCACCTCATCAGCCACGAGTACACGCCCACGATTTTTCCTGAAGGTGGTTTCTTTGTTTCTGACCAAGTACTGGGATGGGCCCCCGGCAAGGGGATAAAGGCCCATGCGATCAAATACGGTCCGGCAGGACTGCTCCACGGCCCACATGGACTGCTTTTCGACCGCATATACACCATAGACTCCAACGGCCTTCGCCTCGCTCCTCCGTACCGCAAGTACGACCTTGCCGGCACGGTTCTGTTCTTTGGCTGTTCCTTCACTTTCGGCGAAGGCCTCAGGGATAGTGAAACGTTGCCCTACCAAGTCGGTGCCCAATCCGCAGGGCGGTACCGTACCTTTAACTTCGCAGTTCAGGCCTATGGTCCGAGCCAAATGCTAGCGGCCATCGAAGACGGCATGGTGCGCCGCGTGGTGGACACTGCTCCCCAATATGCGCTCTACGTCGCCATTCCAGATCACGTATGGCGCGTTGCGGGAAAGGTTCCCTGGGGCTGGCACGCGCCGCGCTACGTGCTGGACGGCGACGGAACGGCGCACAGGGCGGGGGATTTTGAGGACCGTAAACCCTTGGCCGAACGGCTCGGGCTCACAATGGGCTGCAAATGCGGCCAGTGCCCTGATTGCGAAAGCCACGAACTCTTGGCTGAACGGCTCGGGCTCACATGGGGGCTGCGGCAATTAAGCAAATCTGCCGTCTGGCGAAGGCTTTGGAATGGGTATCCTTCCATTAACGACGACGATATCCGTCGTTATTTGGCCGTGGTACGTCGCTCCCAAGAGCTGCTCACTGCCCGGTACCCGGGCCTCCAGTTTCATGTCATCTTATGGCCGGATGGGCATGGCCGACAACAACGATACGCCTACGAGGAGATGCGGGAGGGGTTTCGCCAGATGGGTATTCCCCTTCACTTGGTGGAGGACATCCTGCCAGGCTGTAGGGTTGATCTCTCGACCTATATGCTAAGTTCTGTGGATCCCCACCCCAACGCGCTGGCCGACCGCCTGCTGGCCAAATACGTTTTGGAGAAGGTCCTGCGGCCAGACGCATCGGACTTGTGAATCGTGGATTCTAACGTGATAACATCAAGTTGGAGGTAAAGGGGAAATTGAAAGAAACGAAGCCCAGCATGGGTCCCGGCGGCGATATAGCCGGCAAAGAGTTCTGGGAGGAATGGTGGAAGAGGACGCGCCTGCCCGCTCCTCTTGATCCCGAGCGCCGTGGCCTCAAGAACTATGTGGTGAGGAGGTTTCATCACACCTTCGAGCAAATCTTTGCCGGCTACGACACCTCTTCCATGGAACTGGTCGAGGTTGGGTGCGCACAGTCGGCTTATTTGCCTTATTTTGCAAAACAGTTTGGCTTCAAGGTCTCCGGAATTGACCGCTCGGAAATGGGCTGCGATAGGGCTCGCATGATTCTGGAGAGGGAAGGAGTTAAAGGCGAGGTCTATTGCACGGATTTCTTCTCAGTTCCGGCACAGCTCATCGGGCGGTTTGATATGTTGATAGCTTTCGGTGTTGTGGAACATTTTGAGCAGACGGCTGAAGCTTTGCGGGCCATGGCGAAGCTACTCAAACCCGGGGGGAGGATGTTCAACTACATTCCGAACTTCGCGGGCGTACTGGGAGAATATCAAAAGCTGCTCGACCGAGTCATGTACGACGCTCACGTGCCCTTGAGCCGCGAGGAGTTGGTTTCCGCTCACCGGGACGCGGCGTTGGAGATTGAAAGCTGTGACTATCTTTTGCCTATCTGTTTGGAGGTCATCAACGTGGAAAGGTGGCCCAGGAATCTTTTTCACTGGTTCACCATTCGTTCCCATACGGCGATCTCCAGGGCCGTCTGGTGGGTTGATGACCACATCGTTCGGCTCCCGCAAAACCGTTGGACTTCTCCTCTGATCTACTGTGTGGCTCGAAAGCCGCCTGTGTAGCACGTGTGCCTGGTTGAGGTGACCCTCCCGTGAAACCCCGATTGGCCGAGTTGCTGGCTTGCCCGGAATGCTCAGGACCGCTGCGCGTTCATATCGAGCACCAGGACAGCGAGGAGATTCTTGCGGGTCTTCTCGGTTGCCCGAAGTGCCGCTGCGACTTTCCCATTCGGGATGGCATCCCTCGCTTCGTGCAAAGCGATGCTTACGTGGCGAGTTTCAGCTTCGAGTGGAGGCAGTGGCGCCGCACGCAATTCGACACCGCGTCGCGAAACCTCAGCGAGTCCACGTTCGTGGTTTCCACCGGAACGCGGCCGCAAGAACTCTCCGGCAAGCTCGTGCTCGACGTGGGTTGCGGGAGTGGTCGGTTCATGGATGTCGTGGCGCGGGCGGGGGCCGAAACCGTCGGACTCGACCTTAGCTTAGCGGTTGATGTCGCCCGGCAAAACCTGCGCAGCCTGCCGAACTGCCACTTTATTCAAGCCGACGCGCTCTTTCCTCCGTTTCGCCCTGGAACATTCGATTTCGCCTACAGCATCGGCGTGCTGCCCAACACTTCCGACAGCAGGGAGGGCTTTCTGCGCATGGCTGCGACCTTGAAACCGCAGGGCGTGGCAGCCATCTGGGTCTACCCTCGCCGCCGCCTCACCGAGACGTTCCAATACTTCCCGGAGCGGGTGAACGAGGTGCTGGCCCAGGACGTTAACTATCGGATTCCCGCCAAGTGGCAATATCTGGTTTCCCGGTTAGCGCCGGAACTCGATTGGGTGACGGAAGCATCCAGCCGCTTCGAACGGTTCTTCACCACTCGTCTCCCCCGCCGGTGGCTCTATGCGCTTTGCCATGTAGCCATTCCTCTCTACTATGTGTACCGCATCCCAATCTTCTATCCCTTGCGCCTCCTCACTAAGATCGCCATGCATCCCGACCCCGAATGGCGTGTGCTCGATACCTTCGACTGGTACTCGCCCCGTTATCAGTGGAAACATACTTACGCGCAAGTTCAAGCCTGGTTCGAAAAGGCTGGGCTCGAGAACATCACGCTCCTGCCGCGCCCGGTGGCAATGCGCGGGAATAAACCTGCCTAACGGGCCGCAAAGCAAAGATTCCCCACAGAGATCACGGAGGACACGGAGGAACGACGTGGGACCAGATGACAGAGAAAGAGTGACTGAATCGGATCACGGAAGCAATTATCGGAGCAACAATTCAGGTGCACCGCGTGCTCGGTCCTGGTTTACTCGACTGTGTTCTCCGTGACCTCTGCGGTGAAGGCTCTTGTTCTTAAGCTCGCATCTCAATTGAGTCCAGGATGCCAGCGACGGCGGCGAGCAAGGCCGGATCTTGCGCCGGCATCCCGCGTCGCGAGGCTTGGCGCAAAGTGACGCTTTCGGGGAGATGAGCCACCACTTGCACGCCGGCCATCCCCTTCTCAATCATCTCTCGCTCTTCGGCATCTCGAACTTTGTTGCCCACCACCAGCAGCCGAGAGAGGCCGATGTCTGCGGCCAATTGTTGAATTCGCCGGGCTGTTTCGATGGAAGATTGGCTTGGCTCGACCACGATCAAGAGAGCGTCTGAGCCTCTCGATGTTGCTCGACCCAAATGTTCCAGTCCCGCCTCGCAGTCCATGAATACCCAATCGGAACGCTCCAGCATGATGTGCTGGAGCAGATTGCGCAGGAAAGCACTCTGCGGGCAAGCGCAGCCGCCGCCCCCCTGCCCGATACCTCCCATCACCAGCAACCGAACACCATGATCCTCGTAAGAGAACCGGTCCGGAATGTCGTCCACGCGAGGATTGAGGCGAAAGAATCCCTCGAGCGAGCCAAGCCGCTCCTCGATCAACTCCTTCATCCCAACTAAGGCCGGCGGAGCGGAAGGAAAACCGAGGGCCAAATGGAGGTTGGGGTTTGGATCGGCATCAATGACCAGAACGGGGTGCCCCCGCGTGGCCGCCTGCCGGGCCAGTAAGGCCGTGAGAGTGGTCTTGCCGACACCGCCCTTGCCGCTAAGCGCAATTTTCATGATGTTAGTCCACCAAGGAAGAGCTTCCTCCTAGAGGCGCCGCAGGCGCTTTGGAGTGCGGCAGCTTGCTGCCGCTTTTTCACCAGCCAGCTTGCTGGCTGGGAATTGTGTACGTGTTCGGAATCCCCGCGAGCAAGCTCGCGGGGAGGAAAGCGGCAGCAAGCTGCCGCACTCCAAAGCGTTGCTCGTTCAATGCTTCTCGCGCGCCTCGACAATTTGCTCGCACAACATGCCGCCGAGGTGCGCCAGGATTTCGAGGTGGTGGTAATGGCTGGCGGAGTTGTCAAACAGAACCTGAGCTGAGTCGGGGAATTCTCCACCCCCCGACCAATAGACTACCGCTAGAGGCAATCGAGGAAATGCCCAGAAGCGAAACGCAGCATCTCCCATCTCAACGGCCTCGCCGCCGAGTCCTCGAGCGACGGCGCGGAAACTCGCCACATCGCCGCGAAAGCTCCGCACCAGAAGATTTCCGCTGTAGGATTGAAATGCCTGCTCATAGAATGCCCCATGGGGCAAGTTCCGCAACGAGACCCATGAGTTTTCCAGGGGCGCGCCATCAGCTATGAAGAGGTATTGGAGGATCAAGCCCGCAAAGTGTGCCGGGCACGGCTGCGCATCTTTATCGCGAACTGCCAGGTCCGGCCAAGTCACCAAGTAAGGCCGGCCCCAGAAACAAATTTCGAGGCGAGTTTCGCTTCCTACCGTTTCGCGCGTCGATCCGGACCACAAAGCTACTTCCGCAGGGTCGCGCCTTCGGAGCGCCTCTTGCGTCTCCTGCAACTGCTTCTCGAGGCTTGCCGCCCAAGTGGGATTTACGCGCATAAATGCCTAGATATACAGCCCTCTCCCAATCCCGGGAAATACAGCCCTCTCCCTTGGGGAGAGGGCAGTCTACCCCCTCGGGAGGGCTGTATCCCTGATGGGGATGGCACTTCCCCTGACGGAGAGGGCAGTATTTCCTACCTCGCGTTTGCTGATAGCTGAGAGCTGACGGCTGATAGCTCGACAGCCGACGGCCGGTAGCAGTATCAGACCCCCACCCCTACGCCCTGGAACGTTGGCTTCGCGGTGTACATGGGCGGCGCAAGCTTGAGCTCGGCGCGCTTCTGGTCCAGGTGCTCGACGATCCGGGCAGCGGCCTTGACGGGATCGGGTTCGAAGAAGAACTTCCCGCCCGTGAGCTTTTCAACATCGTCGGTAAGGAACTTGTGCACGGCCGGGCTGCCCAACACGGGATGTGGGGTTCCGAAGTGTGTGAGCACGCCGGAGGCCACACAGTAAAACCCGATGGCCACAGCCTTTTCGGACATCCACTCGGGCGCCGACCCTGCCACCGGGAGTTGGGAGAAATCTTCTCCCAGGCCACCTTCACCCACGATTTCGATCAGTGTCGTCAGGATGCGGGAGTTGTCCACGCACGACCCTAGGTGCAGCACAGGGGGTATGCCCACAGCTTCGCAAATCTCCCTCAAGCCGGGTCCGGCGCCTTCAAACGCAGCTTCAGGACGAAGCAAGCCGCATTTGGCGTCCGCGATGGCGGCGCATCCTGTGCTGACGATTAATACGTCGTTTTTGAGTAGCTCACGGGTGAGTGTGAGGTGTGCATAGTCGTGGAGCATGTTCGGGTTGTTGCATCCGACGATGCCCACTGCGCCGCGCAGTCGCCCGTCGATCACGGCGTCGTTGAGGGGGCGGAAGGTGCCGCGATAGCGGCCCCCCAGGAATTGAAAAACCGAATCTGTGGTAAACCCGGCGATCAGATCCGAGCGCCTGTCGGGGATGTTCACCTTGCGCGGGTCGCGCCGGGTGTAACTCTCCACCGCCCGCGCCACGATCTCCTTCGCACCTTCGAAAGCCCGCTGTTCATCGAAGTCAATGGATTCAACATTTGGCATTTTGTTTTTGCGCGAGGTTGTGACCAGTTTCGTATGGAAGCAACTGGACAGGCTGGCCAGGGACGGCATGATGCACTGTACATCGACCACCATCAGATCCACCGCGCCGGTAATGACGGCCAGCTCTTGCTGGAGGAAATTTCCTGCCACCGGCACGCCGTGGCGCATCAGGATTTCATTGGCCGTGCAGCAGATGCCGGCGATATTGATTCCCTTGGCGCCATGGGCCTCAGCCATCTTCAGAAGTTCCGGATCACGGCTGGCGGCCACCATCATCTCCGAGAGGACGGGTTCATGGCCGTGCACGACAATATTGACTGCATCCTTCCTCAGGACGCCTAGGTTGACCGCCGCGCGCAAGGGTTTGGGAGGGCGAAAGAGAATATCCTGAAGGTCGGTAGCGAGCATGGAGCCGCCCCAGCCATCCGCCAGCGAAGCGCGTAATCCTTGCATGAGGATGTTGCGGTAATCAGTATCAACCCCCATGGTGCTGCGATGCATGATTTCGACGATCTCCCGGTCGATTCCGCGCGGGCTGATCTCGAGCTTGCGCCAGAGCTCCTGGCGCCGCGCAGGGGCGCGGGAAACGTACTGGAGCTCACCCTCTTGCTGGCCAAACATGCTGAGAGCGCGCTCCGCCAGGGCTTTGGCAATCTCGGCATCAGTGTGGCCGTTGGGAGCAACACCGAACTCGGCCGCCACGCGGCGCAGCTTTGCGGGATCGTTGATGGCGTAGCCGCCTTTGCCCTCCGCCGCTAATAGAAGCGTATGCGCTACATCGCGGCCGTGATCGGAGTGGGCCGCCGCCCCGCCCGCCACCATGCGCACCAAGTTCCGCGCCACTATCGTATCTGCATCCGCTCCACAAGCCCCTCGGCGCGGCTCGCCGCCAAATGGATCGACGCGGCAGGGGCCCATATTGCAGATTTTGCAACAAACCCCGAGCTGGCCGAAACCGCATTGCGGCTGCTGTGCGTCCCAACGGTCCCAGATCGTCTCGAGTTTCTGGTTCTCCGCAAGCTGAAGCATTTCCTGTGTCGCGGGATCAACGCTCTTTTGATTCATAGGTTCCTCGCTTTGATGGGCAGATAGGCAGATGGGCAAGTGGCAATACCCGCCACCCGCGTCGTTGAGAAGATGGCTTACACTCGCGTCATGTGCCGCCATCTGCCTAGTGCCTACTACCTAATTCTTACTGCCAACTGCCTACCTGCCTACTGCCTGCCCTTACGCCGCGGCAGCCGCAGGGGCTGAGCCGGCTCTCTGGCGATAGGCCTTCAAGTACGCGTCGCTGTAAATTTCCATGCCGAGCAGAAGTTCAGCCGTGGCCACTGACTGCCGCAGTTCCTCGTCGCAAACATCCAGGATCGCCGTATCCAATCCCATTGCTAACGCCATAACCATGAAAGTGCGATTGATGAGTTTGCGCTCTTCCGTCTTGGAGGAAACGTTGCTCAGGCCAATGGAAATGTGGCAGGGCGGATCGGAAAGCATGGTCATCTGCTGAATGGCATTGAGCACGTTCTTGGGCTGGTCCTGCATGAATTTGACCGGCATAACTATCGGATCGAGAAAGATCTCGCTAGGGGCAAGTCCGGCTTCTACCGCCGCCGCGAAGATCTTGCCGCCCAACTCGAGCCGCCGGTCCACATCCTGGGGGCTTCCTCGTTCGTCCATCACCACGCCCATAATTGAGGCCTTGAATTCTTTCGCTAATTCGAGCAGTGGAATGAGCTTGCTATCTTCGGCGGTAGTACTATTGAGAATCACCGCACGCTCACCCACCGCGTCTCGGTAGGCCTTCAGCCCGACCCGGAACATGTCGGCGCGTGGGCAGTCAAGCGAGAGCGGCAAGGCAGTGGATTCCGCTACCGCTTGAACCAACCAGGCATAGTCTTCCAGCTTGCGTGAAGCTGCCCCCATGTTCACATCCAGGTAATCCGCGCCGCCTGCCTCCTGCTTGGCTACGCGATCCTTTATCACAGTTTTGTCATGCTCCTGAATTGCCCTGCCAACGTCCTTGAAGGAACCGTTAATGCGCTCACCGATCAATATGATGCCCATGGATTCTCCTCCTGGAGATTAAGTCTCCGCCCTCTCCCGAGGGGAGAGGGTGTCCCCTGACCGGCGCTTTCACCAGCCGGCAGGGGACGGGTGAGGGGTCACTTGCACAGCGAGAACCAACACAGAACCAACCCCTCACCCGTCTCGCTGCGCTCACCACTCTCTCCGAAAGAGAGGGTTGTCCCGCCCGTGTCGGGGGCAGCCTTTTACGCCGCAGCCGCAACCGCTACCGTCCCCGTCAGTTCGGCGATGGTTTTCTTGACGGCATGAACTGCCTCGGGATGACGAAGAATGAAAAGATCACATCCCGCCAGCAGGTACGCCACTGCCGTGCTGGCCTCCCAGAGCGGAGCCCGCAGGCGCTGGGAGCCCCAGTCGGGGATCTCCTCTTCCGAAACGCGCGCTTCTTTCACACCCCAAGCCTCGATCCCGATATCGCAAAGGATCGGCTGCGCAAGTGTCCTGTCACCTTTCAAGCCGGCCAGCCGGCCCCGTTCCATGACTGAATAGATGTACTCCAAGCCGTACCCCAGGGCTGCGCAAGTGGGATAGATAACAATATTCTCGACCGGAAACCCCATGTCCTGGGCGAGGATGTTCACCTGCTTGGCGATGTTGACATCGCAAGGGGATTCCGCAACGATCTTGTGCTTGTAAGCGGTGCACACCGCCACCAGAGTCTTGTAGTTATCCTCGGTGATGCTGCCCATCAGGCAGTTCTCGCCTGCCGCAGCCTCCGCCACCGCCGGGAATACCTCGTTGTCCTTGTCGGCATTCCCCGTACCCCAGATGATCAGAGGAGCCGGGACTCCTTGCAGAACTTGCTTGACGGTTTGCGCTGCTTCCGCGGGGGATCGGTTGCCGTGTTCGGGGTGACAGCCTTCCAAACGCAAGCAGATCAAGTCGGCTCCCAGCTCAAGACACTTCTGTGCCCAACGGACTGGATCCCCTAACGCATCGCCGAACGGTTCACGTAGCAGCTCCGGCCATTCTTGCGGGTAGGTGTCGCAAACCTCCATGGCCACGGCTGGGTGGCCGCACTGCCCCTCAAAATCCAGAAAAGGCAGCGTCGCGGAACCTCCGATGGTGACAGTCGAGGCTCGAGTTCCCCCGCTGGCTTGGGTTGCACCAATGGTCACCGAATTGACTCGTCCACCCCAGGTCTTTTTTGTATCTGGAACCATTTGCTTTCCTCCTCCTAATCTGAATCTTTTTAGCCGGCGGCCCTCTTGGCGACCCCGTACGTTGCCGCGGCCGTGGGCGACAGAGCCGCCTCCAGGATTTCTTGCAACGATCTTCGAGCCGGTGAATCCTGCCCCAGTTGACTCAACGGTTCTCCCTCTCGGCTGAGCTCGCGCAAGCGGTTGTCCGACGGTACGATACCCAGCAACTCTAAGCCCGTTTGTTGCGCGAGTTGTATAGCGGCGCCTTTTAGAGCTGAGCGCAGCGAAGGGGCGGCGCCTGGCGAGCCGCAGCTCCCCTCTCCGTTCGGTGCGACGTCGACGTCATTGACCACCAGATACTGCCGTCCAATGCGCAGCGCCAGCTTCCTAGTCAGTTCGCGGATCCTCGAAGCCGCCTGCAACGAAACCGGCGTGCCGTTGCTAACAATCAGAAGCACGTCGACGTCTTGGGTTGTACATCGGGACAGATGCTCGAGGCCCGCCTCGTTGTCCATCACCACGTACCGATAGGCGCCTCGCAGCCTGTCAATGCATCGCCGCAAAACGCTGTTGACCGCACAATAGCAGCGCGGCCCCTCCCCTGCCCCCATCGCCAGCAGATCGACCCCGCGCCCCTCCCACAGGCATTCTTGGATGCCCATCTCCAAGTAGTCATCCTTGGTTACTCCCGGAGGAAGTTTGCGGATGTGGTCCAGCAGCTCATCGCGCAGCTCGCTGATGGATTTTTCCACCTGGCATCCCAGCGCATAACCCAGGTTGGGATTCGGGTCGGCGTCCACCGCCAACACAGGACCCTCGCCGCGTTCGATCAGGGTTTGTATCAGCAGTCCCGCGAGTGTGGTCTTGCCGGTGCCGCCCTTTCCGGCCACGGCGAGGGTGAATGCCATCTATGTCAAAGCCTCCACTTCTTTTGAATGCTTCACGGACTGAAACCTGCCGAGGTCAGTGTGTGGAATGAACCTTGCTGCCAAAAACTCGTCGTAGTAGTTTGGATAATTAATAAGGTCGTAATAGGTGACCGATTCAGCGATCGAATGCAATTCCTGCCACGCATTCTCCGACAGCAAGCCCAAATCAGCGCCCACAATCGATGTATTGCCAACAAATCGGATCTTGTCCCTCGGCAAGTCCGGGATCAATCCAATTGCGATCGCCTTCTCCCGGTCGAGGTAATTCCCGAATCCGCCCGCGATGTAAACCTGCTCGACCTCGCGAAAATCGAGGCCAATGGCTCGCGCCATAATCTCGGTGCCGGCATATATGGCCGCCTTGGCATTCAGCAGATTCGTGAGGTCCGCCTGAGTGACCACGATATCCTTGCCGCTTTCCAAGCGGGAGCCGGGAACCAGTACGAACTCGAGCATGCCATCCTGCTCGCGGATACGCGCACTTGCGCCGGGCACCAGATGCCCCGAGCGGTCAATGGATTCGGCCTTGTACAACTCCGCAATCAGATCAATCAGGCCGGACCCACAGATACCCCGTGGGTAACTGTTCCTTACCGTCCGGTATTGAACGGCGCCTTGCTGGCTGATCTCGACCCGTTCAATCGCGCCGTGGATAGCCTTCATCCCGTGTTTAACGCCCGAACCTTCGAAGGCCGGACCCGCCGAGGCGGAACAAGCAATAGTCCAATCACGATTGCCTACCGCGATCTCGGCATTGGTGCCAATATCGATCAACATCTGCACTTTATCTGACCGGCGCAGACCCACGGCGTAAATGCCCGCCGTCACATCGCCCCCCACCCATCCTCCGATACTCGGGATCGTATACAGCAATCCTCGAGGGTTGATCTGGATGCCGACTTCGACGGCTCGCAGGGGTGAGGTGTCGGCGGAGACAGAGACGTACGGCGTCTTGCGAATGGCGCTCGGATCCAAACCCAGTAACAGGTGCGTCATGGTGGTGTTGCCGGCGCACAAAACCGCCGTAATATTGCTCAGCGCCACATTATTGCGCTGCACCATCGCCCCAATCAGCCCGTTGATATTGCTAACCACTGCTTTCTGTAGTTCCTCGAGTCCCCCCGGCATGGCGGCGTGAACGATGCGCCGCGTCACCTCATCGCCCCAGGCGCGCTGGGAGTTGCACACCGCTTCGGCATCGATTCTCTCAGTCGTATCCAGGTCGAGCAGGTGAGCCACCACCGTGGTTGTTCCTACGTCCACCGCCACACCCAGGTTCCGGCTCGTCCGGTCGCCCGGCTCCACTTGGAGCACTTCCAACGTGCCTCCGCGCCAGCCTAGCGTGACGGTCACTTTCCAGTCCGCCTCGCGCAGCAACTTGGGCAGGCTCCTCAGCACTTTGAGCCCGAGTTGCATGATGGGCGCAGGGTGCCGGCGGCGAATCTCCCGAAACAGCCTCGATTGGTCAGAGAGGCTATCGTCCAGGGTGGGACGTGGCAGATCGAGGTAGAGCTTGCGAGTCAGCGGGGCAGGATGCACCTCGAGCGACCCTACCACGGGGCACAGAGCACGATATCGCTGGGCGTCGACATCGATGAGAATCTGGGTAGCCTCGTCACGAGACTCCGGAGGTATCTCCACCTCCAAATCACCGGCCACCTGGGTTTGACACGCCAGGACGTAGTCACGCCGGATCTCCTCCCGGCTGAGCAGGCTGGTGGGTTGGGCGGTCACGTTTCCTTGCCGGACGATCACCCGGCATTTCCCGCACAGTCCGTCGCCCCCGCAGGAACTGGCAAGATCCACACCGGCAGTTTTCGCCGCCTCCAGCAGCGTTGTCTCGAGAGGCACACGTACTCGTTCACCTTCGGGCCAGAAGGTGACCTGCACTCGACGCTCCTTTTGGGTTTGACCTGATCCTGCACTCATTCGTTCACCGACATTTGTAGCGGCGGTCTCTCGCCGCCGCTTGTAGGGGCGGCCCTTGTGGCCGCCCCCGGGCAACCACAAGGGTTGCCCCTACAGCGCCGATCACTTCCACTGGGTTCTGAGAAAGTTAACAATTCCCGCCGCTTCCTCAGGTCCGACCACCACCTCACAACCCGTTTCGTCCTCGAGTTCGCCTTTCAAAACCGCTACCAGGCCGGGAATAATCAATTTCTTGTGCTGCACTTGATTCATTATTCCCGTAGCCTTGACCGCTTTAGCAATCGTCTCGCCAGTGAGCTTGTCATCGGCGTAGGAATTCAACACTCCCAGCCCGCCGGTTTCCACGGCCGTGATGTAAGCCGGCACCTTGCTATTCTCCACTTCGCCCTCGACCGTGAAATACGTCAGAGCAAAGTTCGTCGTCACCAGCACCGGAGAAGTCGGACCGGCATCACCCACCTTGTACACCTTTGCCTCAACGGCATTGGGCACCTGCGGATCCGTGAAGATGTTGAACCGGGCCGTGAGCACGGGAAGAACTTGCCAGGTTTCCTTGCCACGCATCACTACGATTGAAGCGTACTTGCACTCATAAATGATGGCTTCGAGGGCTTCCTGTGCCGCGTCCTGCGCTGTGGTGAGGACCATCACAGGGTAGCCGAGCGGCCGGAAAGTCTTCTCCAAAGCAAGACGGCGCAACTGGGTCAGGCAGGTCAGCCCTTCTCGCATGTCCCGAACGACGGGCGCGAGCACCAAGTCAGCTACACCCCCCGCTTTGACCTTCGTGGTCAGGTCCGCTAACTCCTCCAGCGTTTCCCCCTTGACGGCCAGCGGCGCCTTGAACTTGGTCGAGAGTTGGGATAGTTGCTGCCAGTTGTTCTTATCCGCTGCGTAGATGAGCGGCCGGCATTCGGCAAAAACCTCGAGGGCTCCGGTGAGCGCCGCGGGATCGCTGCTCATCAGTACAGCCGGCAACTCCGTTGACCCGCGAATCTGCTTCGCCGCCGCAACGAAGGCCCCAGCGTCACCCGTTTGCTCAAGAGCGATCAGCTCGACACTGACTGGCTTTCCGCTGCGGACGAACTTCAACTTCTGGATTGCTTTAATTTCTGCGGCAACGTCGTCACTGTCCTTGACGCAAACGGCCAAAGCGGCAGGATGATGGAACTTTTCTTCGTGGCGGAATAGAACTGTTTCGCCTCCGATCTGAACGGCTCGGGGGCCTGCGCCCAGCGTTACCGTGCGCATTGGAGGGGCCGCTGATTCGGCCAGTTCCTGCTTGGCAGCCTCGGAGACGTACGGGCAGGCTTCGAGGGCCACCTTCTTTGCCGCCACCTGCATAGCGAATGCCATGCAAGTCGGAAAATTGCACTCTCCACAGTTTGTCTTAGGTAACAGTTTGTAAATGCCAATTCCAGTAATCTTTGCCATGTGCTCCGCTCCTTCTTAAATGTTTGCGGTAAACCAGTTTGCCGCACGCAGTTGCTTCGCAACCGATTAATCGTGCCTTTCAGCCCAGCACCGATGCCATGGCCAGGGCCGGGTGTTCCACCTTTTGCAAGAACTCTACCAACTCGTCAACCGCGACCGCATCCTTCTCGGTCGCAATCTTGTCCAACACTTCGAGTTGCCCCATTTCCTCGAAGCGCTTTTGCAGACGCTCCCGCATTTCATCCTTGAGTTCCTGGGGCATCCACACAACTCGCGGCAACCCGCCTTCCGCGGAGATAAACTTTTCGCTGACTAAGTACATCCTGCCCACACCCAGGAAACCGGGGGTTTGCACTCCACCGCCCACCTCGCCGGCCATGGTCGAGAAGGTCATGCCGATCGGGGTCATGCCCTGGAACTCGCGGTTGACCACCATCACGCCGTTGGTCTCCGGCAGGATGGCGACGATGCACTCGAAACACCCGCAACTGGTCTGCGGATCTTCCATGATTGAGTACATTGTCACCTTCTGAAGGTGCCCGTTCGAGGCCTTGGCCACGTATTGGTTGACTCCTGCCCAAACTCCCAGCGAGGGATCCAGGCAGGTCCCTTTCACAATTGGCTGGTTGGGACCATGCGAATCCATCTCGAAGGCCGCGCGGCAGTCCAACCACGTATAAGCGCCGCACAAACCAAGGCGTTGAGGGCTGACGACGCAGACGTGGTTGGGCGCATAACTCTGGCAGAGAATGCAACTGTAGAAGCGATCCACATCTTCGTCTTTCATGCCGGCCATGCGCTCATCGCGCTTGCCATAAGCCGCTCGAGCGTCCCGCAGCGATTCCTGCATTTGTTGCTCATCGGTATAAATCGTGACTTGCACTTTGTCCACTATGCCGGAGAACTCATCCTTGTACTTGTAAATCAGTAGCTCACCGAGGTGTTTCAACCGGAAACCCTTCTGGAAAGCTTCCTTGCTGATGCGAACCCAGGTGATGTCTCGCTGGCCGATGTGCATAATGCCGCTGGCGCAACTGGTGAACTTGTGGACGCGCCGCTCGAGTACGCTCTCGAAGTCCTCATGGAAGCTGCGGCCCGCTGCCTCCACGACCACGCCCAACGGCAGCGCCTTGCCCGCCTCAACCTGATCGATGTCGGGACCGATCAGCACCACCCTTCCGTCCTCAACCTGGTCCATGGGCTTCTTGCGTAAGTATTCAAACGCGGTCGAGTATTTACCTCCGAATTCCACCTGGAGGTTCTCCTTGCGTACTCGCTCGCCTTCGAATGCGGCACCATAGGCAATGGGGATGGGGATCTTCGAGACCTTGAGCTTGAGTCCTCGGACCTCAACCGCTTTGGCCACGATACGCTCCAGCGGCACCTTCGAGACCACGTGCTCATAGGTGCAAATGCCGCGCGGCAGGATTTGCGGAATGGCGGAGTCTGCAATCACCGGGAAGCCAAAGTTGATCGCCCCCGCGGCCGTAGCGTATTTCTGATCCGTGATCAACTGGTCTGGCGGAGCCTCCGGGTCGGTGCCCAGCGCCAGCACAAACGCGAACACGCGTTCCTTGTTGTAGAGCAGGATCTTCCGCGCACCCTCAATATCGCCCGGCTTGACCCCACCGAACGTCATGGCGGAACGCGCCGCAAAGTTAAGGGCGTGCACGGCAGCACTCATGTCCTTGCCGTAGGGAACCAGGTAAGTGTCCCAACCCATCTCGACGCCTTCTTCCGCCAACTGCTCGGCCATTGATCGGCCTTCGCTGCTTCCGGCCATGAAGACCAGGATGTTCTTCTCCTGGAGTTCACGAGCCAGGGCTACGGCCTGCTGGTTGGTGGGCAGGGCGCCCACGCAGGCCGCAAATCCGGGCATACGGCCGTCCACCAGCTTGATGCCCTGCGTGCGCAAGATGGAGTCGTCTGTAAACCCAATGAAAGGCGGCGTTGGACGGAACTGAGGGTCGAGGTACTTGAGCGCCTCGATGACTTCCTCGGCGACCAAGGTGGCAATTCCCGCATCCAGGGTGGAGCCGAGATACGGTAGCCAGAGGCTGGCACTCGGCACCTCGGGAAGCAGGATCTGCATCTCGTCCAGCGCCTCCTGGCAGTCCTTTAACCTCTCGACCTTTTTCCCCAACATGGCGAGGATCAATGGAAGATAGTAGGCAGTGTTGGGATATGCCACGCGTGCTTCCGGGCCGTGCTGCTCGATAGCTTGACTGAGTTGCTGCCGTGCTAGCGTCATGTAATAGTGCGCGCCACGAATGGCGGCTGAGGCAATAATCTTCGACATGGTTTGCTTCCTCGTCTGCCCCTTCCTGTGGAGCCAGGAAGGGAGTGGGCTCTTACCTCTCCCAAGGGAGAGGGCTATCGTCTGACTTCCGCGGCTCCTAAACTGAGCTAGACTGCATTCCTGCACGTCACTTCCTTGACTTCGGCCGGTCCTAACAACGCTTCGCCTAGCGATTTGCCGCGGCACTCCGGGCACATCTCCAAGTAAGACTTCACCACTGGCTGTCGGTTCTTTAATAGCTCGAGGTGGCGGACTGACCCGAAGGATTTGCCACACTTGCGGCACTTAAAGAATGGCGTCAAACTCATCCACCGATCGATCATTCGTTCCTGGGGAAGATCTTCCACCTTGATGCATCCAGTGGGGCAAACATAAGCGCAGGCGCCGCACCCAATGCAGTCCTCGGTAGGCTCGCCAAAGGGCGTGGCGGTCTTGCGATCTGCGCCTCGGCTCTCGAACCCGATGGCGGCCTGGCCAATGAGATCCCGGCAGACGTTCACACACAGGCCGCAGAGAATGCACTCCTCTCCCTCTGTCTTTTCGAGATCGGTGTCCGTGACCCCGAACTTGGCCGCGAACTCGCGTATGACCGGTGAACTAAAACATCGGGCCAGCAATAGCTCAATCACCGTGCGGCGGTCCTTCCTGATTCTCTCGGAGTTGGTGGAAACCTCCAGACCATCTTCCTCAATGGGAAAATTGCACGCCGTGACCACCCGAACTCGCCTGCCCCGCTTGAGCTCGACAATGCAAACCCGGCAGACTCCATAAGGTTCGAGCGCCGGATGATGACAGAGCGTGGGGATCTCGATTCCCGCCTTTCGTCCCGCCTCGAGGATGGTCGTCCCCTCCAGCACGGACACCGGCTTGCCATCAATTTGCACCGTGCAAATCTTGCCAGGCTCTGCCATCAGACTCCCACCGATCTTCTCACTACCGCGTCAAATTTGCAGATCTCGAAACAAATCCCACACTTGATGCATTGCTGCTTGTCCAGCCAGTGCGGCTTCTTGAGATCTCCACTGATCCCGCTCCGTGGGCAAAGCTTGACGCAAGCCGTACATCCTGTGCACTTCTCGGGAAGAATCTCGTATTCAATGAGCGCTTTGCAGACCCCCGCCGGGCATCGTTTCTCGCGGATGTGAGCAACGTATTCGTCCTTGAAATACTTGATCGTGGTGAGCAGCGGATTGGCCGCGCTTCCGCCCAAGGCGCAGAGCGAGCTGTCCTGGACTGCATTTCCCAGATCAGCCAGCTTTTGCAGATCTCCTTCCCTGCCCTGTCCCTCGCACGCGCGGTTGAGAATGGTCACGATCTGCTTGATGCCTTCCCGGCAGGGAGTGCATTTGCCGCAGCTTTCTTCCTGAAGGAAATTGAGGAAGTATCTTGCGACATCCACCATGCAGGTGTCTTGATCCATGATGATCATGCCGCCCGAACCCATCATCGAGCCGACCTTCGTAAGCTCATCAAAATCCACCGGCAGATGCAGGAGCGACTCCGGCAAACATCCACCGCTCGGCCCGCCGGTTTGCACGGCTTTGAATTTCTTGTGGTTGGGAATGCCTCCGCCTATCTCGTAGACGATCTCCCGCAGCGTGATGCCCATCGGCACTTCGACCAGACCCGTACGGTTGATCTTTCCCACGAGTGAGAAAATCTTGGTGCCTTTGGAATTCTCAGTGCCCATCGAACTGTACCAAGCCGCGCCCCGATTGATGATCTGCGGAACGTTCGCGTAGGTCTCGACATTGTTCAAATTGCTGGGCTGGTTGTGAATCCCTTTGTGCACCGTGTGGACATACTTGGCTCGTGGCTCGCCCGGCTTTCCCTCGATGCTGGCCATTAACGCGGAACTCTCTCCGCACACAAACGCGCCGCCGCCCTGGCTGATTTGCACGTCAAAATCAAATCCCTCTTTACCCAAAATGTTCTTGCCCAAGAGCCCGCAGGCCCGCGCCTGTTCAACCGCTCGGGTGAAGACTTTCAGAGCGAGGGGATATTCATGACGCACATAAATGAAGCCTCGCGCCGGACTAACTCCATGCGCGATTGCATAGGCCGCGATGATCAACCCCTCGAGCACCGAGTGGGGATTTCCTTCGAGCACCGCCCGATCCATAAACGCGCCCGGGTCGCCTTCGTCAGCATTAATGATTACGTAGCGGACGTCGCCGTGGGCGTTACGGCATGTTTCCCACTTCAACCCCGCAGGAAAACCTCCGCCGCCCCTTCCGCGCAAACCGGCTTTACGGATTTCCGCAATGATCTGCTCGGGCGTCATTTCGAAGAGCGCCTTGGCAAGTGCGGAATAACCTCCGATCCTCACGTAATCGTCAAGGCTCTCCGGATTGATGAAACGGTTGTTCCCGATCAGCAGGCGATTTTGGCGCTGGTAAAAAGGCACCTCGGACTCGCGCACGATTCTGTTGCCGCCTTCTGCTTCGCGATAAAGTAGCCGCTCGACAGGGTCGGCTTTCTCGAGAACCTTGGTCAGGATTTCCTCGGCATCCTGGGGACGAACTGAGGTGTAGAAAGTCTCTTGCGGGAAGACCACCAGCAAAGGGCCCTTTTCGCAAAACCCGTGGCAGCCGGTGAAGTTCAAGCGCACCTTGTCGCCCAAGTGGTTGCCCTCGATGGTTTCCCTAAACGCCAGGTATAAGTCCTTGCTCCCCATCGCCAGGCATCCCGGGCCGCCGCACACCGCGAGATAAGGCAATTCGGGATTCTGTGCAGCAACGAGGCCTGCCCGGTATCGGCTCAACTCGGCGGGGCTCGAGAGAAACGGCGCGGGGCTATGTTTCGCCTGCTCTGCTTCTTCCCCAGCTACCTCCTGCCTTGGTTTCGCAGCTTTGCCTGATTTGACTTGCTTGAGCATCCTGCCCACGGTGGGTGCGCTGCTGTTTCCGTAATACTCTCCGTCCACCATTACGATCGGGGCAAGTGAGCAGGCTCCCAGGCAGTTGACGGTGTTCAGTGAGAATTCCAGATCCGGAGTTGTCTCTCCGGATTTAATCCCCAGCTTGCGCTCGACCTCTTCCAAAATCAGCGGCGCCCCTCGCACATGGCAGGCCGTGCCCATGCAAACATTGCATTGGTGTTTGCCGCGTGGCTTGAGGCTGAAAGCCTTATAGAAAGTTGCAATGTGAAAAAGCTGGCTGGGGGGAATCTGAAGCTCTTTGGCGAGGAAGCGTAGATCCTCTTCGGGGAGGTACTTCGCCTGGTCCTGGAGCGCGTGGAGGATGGCGATAACCTGCTCGGGGTTCCGGCGATATCGATCGAGAATGGCTTCTAGAGCGGCTAGGTTCATGTCGCGTCCCCGGTACCCCTTGGTTTCGCAAGGCTGGGCTAACCCCGGCCTTACAAACCAACGATAGAGAGTAAGACTACATCAGTTAACCCGTCCTTCTATTCTGTCGTCCTTCGCTCCCAAGCTGGCCATTGCCAAAGCCGTTTTGCGCAACTTATCTTCCGCGACCACATTGGCCTCGGCAAGTTTGCGCGCCTTGGTGGGGCATGCCCCCACGCAGGCCGGCTCTTTGCCTTCGGCAAGCCGGTCCCAGCAAAGACTGCACTTGGCCATCACTCCCCCGTCGGCGCGCCTGATTGCGCCGAATGGACAGACCAATACACAACTCGAGCAGCCTATGCAAAGCTCCCGCTTGAACAAAACGGTTTGGTCCTTGGCCAGGCGATAAAGGGCCGCCGACGGACAAACCGCGGCGCAAGGCGCATCCTCGCACTGCTGGCACTGTAGCGGCACCGGTTGATGTCCAATTCCAATCACTCGCACCCGCGTGGCCGGCTTTGGGTATTCCAGAATTGCTCCCACCAGGTTCTTGGATACGGACCGGCTGACGGCGCACGCCAATTCGCAACTGTGGCAGCCCAAGCACTTTTTCAAATCCGTCACGATGATCTTCATTTGTCCCTCAACCCTCTAAGCCTGGCGGTCCGCACACTCGTCCTCATGACCCAAGGAACTGTCGCTTAAGTTGGTGGTGGAAGAACTCAGAGCAGGAGTTCTCACTACGCTGGGAATGACATTAGAAAGCCAACGAGCATACTCGGGAGAGACTGCCGCGGTCTTCCATCCGGTTCGGGTCCCGATGGAGGCAAAGCGCCACGCCATCCGGTCGTGAGGAGCCATTTTCGCTCGCCTCGCTGGAAGCCCCCAGCCTGCGCGTCCTGCCCAGAAGACTGCAGAGCCGCACACTCTACGCCTTCACAATGGGTGCGGTCAAGCAACTTCTGCGCGGGGATTGCGCGCCGTAAAGCCAGACCCTGCAGGTTTCTCCCTGCAGGTCCCAAGTGCTTGCTATGCATACTGTCCCGCGCCTTCTTCCAGAGCATGCGTAGGGCCAACCCCAGCCGTGACCTACCCGACGGCGGCGGAGCGGACATTTCGAGAATGAATGCAGCCTCCTGGCGCGCAGGGGTCAGGCTGCCGGCGGCCGCCCCGGAAGCGTGTACTTGGTCACCTGTCAGCCTGCAGACGGGAAAATGCCCCACAAGTGGTGGATTTTTCGCCATATTTTTGGCCCTGGTGGGGGATTTTTGCCCGAAAAGACGTTTCATCTGGCCTGCCGAAAATGCCTAACTGGTTTGTTTTCAACTTCTGTTTGGTCCACTCTCAAGTGGTCATTTTGCAAACTCTCCCCCCTCGCTGCCACGCGTTGCTCTCGAGCTCTTTCCCTTCGCCGGGCCGTTATTCTAGGCTCGATAACTTGGCTATTATGAGCCACCGGGGCTCAGGGCGTTGACTTTCAACTGGGATGGTGCTAAATGTGCACGGCATTATAAGCCCGGAGGTCCAAATCTTATGAATAGCAGACGCGCTTTTCTGAAATCGTCCGCCGGATTGGCAGCCGCCGTTGCCGCCCGGCCTTTTGCAGGCAGGGCGCAGGAGCCGGCAGGTGCGAGTCTTCCCAAAGTCCGTTTCGGCCAATACGAGGTCAGCCGCTTGATCGTGGGTTGCAACCAATTCTATGGGTACTCACACTTCAATCAGTTGCTCGACCAGTTGATGCGCGAATGGAATACGCCGGAACGCGTCTGCGACACGCTCCAGCAGTGCGAACAGAACGGCATCAACGCGTTTCAGTACGGCCACAACGATCGCGCCCTTTCCGATTTGCAAAGACACCGTGCGAATGGCGGAAAAATGCTCTTGATCGCCACCGAGACCACGAGCGATCCCGTGGAAGAAACCGTGAAACGCATTCAACCGATTGCCCTATACCACCATGGCGAAAGAACGGATGTTCTTTTCCGCGCCGGAAAAATGGACCAAGTCCAGGAGTACACAAAGAAAGTGCGCCAAACGGGGGTACTGGTGGGGATTGGAACCCATAAGCCGGAAGTAGTCGAATATGTCGAAGAGCGGGGCTGGGATGTGGACTTCTATACGCTCTGCGCCTACAACCGCACGAGAACTCCAGATGAGCTCCGAAAAATGCTTGGTGTCATGCCGGTGCCTCCCTCCGAAGTCTATCTCGAAACCGATCCCGCTGTGGCGTACCGTGTGGCCCGGCAGACGCAGAAGACCTGCTTCTTGTTTAAGATTCTGGCCGCCGGCCGTTTGACGCGCTCGCCGCATTCTATCGATGATGCGTTCGCGACAGCCCTCGAGAGTATTAAGCCCAAAGACTGCGTGGTGGTTGGGATGTATCCGCGCTACAAAGACGAAGTGAAAGAGAATGCGGACCGCGTCCGTCAGATATTGAGCTCGCGCCTGGGACTGGGCCTTTCAGGAGCGGCATAAGCGGGGCTGCCGCAAAGCGCCGGCTGAAGATGGGGCGAGTGTGTGCCAGACTGCCGGCGCTGAATAAGCCCTGAGGAGATGCTCGACGACGAGAACGGAATGCCCGTTCACGGGGGAATCAGTTTGTGGAACCTGCCAAGCCAGTAGGGCAGCAGGAAAAAGGCTCCGTCGTCCTCAGACCGGCCCCCGGAATTACAATCTAACTGAAAAGGGTTACCATTCCACTTCATCACACATCGTTCGTTAGGCGGGATAACACGCAGAGATTGCTCCTCGCGAAAACGATCCCGGCTCGGAGCGCGGGGTAGATCTGCGCGCTGGGAATTCTTGACGGTCCAATAGACGGTATCCAGAGGAATGCGCTCCAGGGTTTCAAGTGATTCGCGCGCGTCGTAGCCACTCGCGCCTGTGCCTGCCGCGTAGATAAAGTTCCACAGGGGATTTCGTTCAGCCTCGCAGGCGCGCCAAAGGCGGGTGAGCACTGCCTGAAATTGTGCGCGCAAACCGGGATCGTCCTCGTACCTGAGCAGTGGATAAAACGAAAGAAAGGCAAGTTCCTCGTCTGAATAGTTAACCTCAGGCAAGCGTCGCGTCTCGCCCGCTGTCGCACCAGCCGCTCGCTCCCGTAGCGGCCCGGGCAGGATTGGCGCCTCTTGTGCGCCGCGCATTATGTTTTCGAGATAGCCCCGTCGGATAAGATCATGGTAAGCATTCAGGAATCGCTCCTGGCCGGTGATATGGTAAGCGACCCTCAGGTGTGAGAGCAGCTCGAGAGAATTCAGCGCCGCGTCCTCCCGGCCTTCCTCGGTTTGGAAGTACTCGGAAGAATACCTGCCCCAACGGGTTACCCGGCCGCCGAAACCCACAAGTTCCAGACCGTGATCGAGAAGATGAGACGCAATTCGCCCTGCCGTTCCACGGATCGCCGCGCGCTCCGGCCCCTCGGGAAGCAGGTCATAGGCAACGCTGTAGGCGAGGAAGTGGCCCACTAATTCGTCGGAACTCGTGTCGCCTTTCCACTCCCATTGGCCATCGGAGCTCCAATGCCATTCTCCATCCGGTGCGCGGTAGTCGCCACGATGGATGAGGGCGCGGGCCGGGAAACCCGGAATTCTGGTTATCGACTCGAGGCGCAACAACGCCGCCAGTGAATCCTGCGCGTTGCGCAGCGCCTCGAGTGAATGGGTCACGCCAAAACGAAAGCACTCGGAGGTCACGTAGATCGCGGTCCACAGGCCGTCGTTATCGCTGGGCGCCAAGCGATACGAAGCTGTCTCTCCTGCGCGGAGCAACTCGCAATCTGCCGTGTAACCGTAGCGATTGTGTCGGCTCTGTAAACGATCGATGAACAAGGCGCTCTTGCGCTCCAGCTCGAAGGGCTCAAAATCAATGTGCGAGATAGCGGTTTGCGTGCGGATCCAAGCGCCCTCTTTTTCGGCCACGATCTCGGCCACGCCGTTGTCGCCGAGATAGCGTTTGCCCCAAAAATAGAACCATTGCTCGCCCGCAGGTGCGTCCGGCTCGAAGCACACGACCCCCTGGCGCGTGGCGAGCCAGAGCCTGCCGTCGGAACCCAGAGCGACCGCAGTCAATGAGAGGATGGGCAGACCGTCTTTCCCCGACCATATCTTCTTCCTGCCGGAGGGTTCAATCTCCACAAGGCCGTTCGCCGAGGCTTGCCAGAGTCTATGCTGAGCGTCGCGGGCCTCGAGTTGTGGCCGGCTCCTCAGGGCTTGGCGTATAGGCGCCGGAATGTCGCTGGAATCAATAGCGAAACGATTGCAGACGATTTGCTGGTAAGTCTGTTTTGCCTTCGCCTGCGCCAGGGAGGGCGTCAGCAAAAGCAGGAGGATGGGAGTTGAACCCAGAAAGGTCTGTAACCGCAGGCATCGGAGTACCAATGATTTCGCCGCGCTGAACATTTGCTCACTCTGTAGCGGCGAGTTTACCTCGCCACGTGCCGGCGTAATGCCGCCTCCACAATAAGTGCGAAAGATCAGCAATTATACAACTGCGAGGCCACGCAGCACTTCTCGAGTTGGCCCTTCCCCGCGCGGGGGTGACGAACCCCGTCTCGCAAAGTATTGGTCTGGAAGCGATGACGTGGGATATAATCCGCCGGGTTTCCGGCCGGACACTCGCGCCAGGCGCAGGAAACATGAGCTCGAGTAAGCCGCAACGGCGGGCGGAAACAAGGCCCGCCCCTACCGTGCGAAGGAGGATGAACGTGAGTGCATCAACCAGGCGTAAGTTCTTACGAAACCTCAGCTTGGGTGCGGCCAGTATGGCAGGGCCGGCATCGCGTTTGACCGCGGCGCGAAGCCTCTCTCCAGCCGGGTCAGGGCGCCCAATTTCGCCTGCCGAGGTTGAGAATGACCCGATTTCCGAAGAAACCACGTCCACGCCACTCGCCTGCGATTTCCGCTACTCGCCACTTTCCTGGCAGACGGCGTACTGTTTTCCGGACGATCATTACAAGAGCCTGATCGGAGAGCGTGGCGAACTGCGCTACGGTCATCCGGGGCAAGGCGCAGGCATCGCTTACTTTCCGGAAGTTGTGGAATTCTCCCTTCTCGGCATGGAGGCAAACGAGGTGCGCGGGCAGCGGCTTGAAGCTCCAGGCATTCCGATCGTCCACACCCGGATTGAACGTCCCGACGCCTTCCTCGAGCTCACCACCTTTGCCACGCGTCGCGCCGGCGAGGGCCGCGTGGATAACGTAATGCTCGAAGTCGAGCCGCGAACCGTGCACGCTGCCCAAGTGGTTCCGGTGGTGGTTGTGAGGACGAAACGCGAGACGAAGCTCGAAGCATCCGCCGGGATCACCCTTTTGCGTCTCGATAACGAGGCGGGGCCTCCCTTCCTATTGGCGGATGTGCCACTCTCGCTCCACGAAGATGGAGCCGTATATCAGTCATACCAGCCGAGAGCGAGCATCGCCGCGGAGGGCAAGCCTTTCCGTTGTTTCTTTCGATTCCCGCAGGAGGGGCAGGAGATCAGCCAGCTAAAAGGGGGTCTCGAGACCCCAGACCGTCTTCTGGCGGAAACCCGCGAGTACTGGCAGAATTGGCAGCCGTTTGAAGGAGAAGTGAAGTGGCGCCTTCCGGCACGGCAGGGTGAGTTTCTCGTCGCCTGCGCGCGCAATCTCCAGCAGGCTCGCGAGGAGAAGGCAGGGAGGATGACGTTTCAGGTCGGGCCTACGGTTTATCGAGGCCTGTGGGTGGTAGATGGCAATTTCATCCTGGAGGCCGCACGTTACCTTGGCTACGACAAGGAGGCTCTGGAGGGCTTGGAAGCCACCTGGAATCATCAGGAAGCAGAAGGGGGCGTGTTCGCGGCGGGGGGGCGAGAGCATTGGAAGGACACGGGCATCGCCATGTTCAGTCTGGTGCGCCAAGCTGAACTGAGCCAAGACTGGAATTACTTCCGCCAGATGCAACCCAATGTTGTGCGGGCGGTGAAGTTTCTCGTTAAGCTGCGCGACAGCGCTCGGAGCAACGGAAGCATCAACGGCGGCTACAATCTCCTGGCGCCCGGTTTTGCCGACGGCGGCTTGGATGGAGTTCGTTCCGAGTTCACCAACACGCTGTGGGTGCTGGCGGGCTTGAAGGCGATTACGGAAGCGACGGAGCGGCTCGGCCTCCCCGACCCCGGCGGGGCCAAGCAGTTCTATCGCGAGTTGCGTGCGGCGTTCTCTGCGGCGGCTCGCCAGGAGATGCGCCGCCATCCCGACGGGTTCGATTACCTGCCTATGCTGGCGAAGGGCGACGCCCAGTGGGCGAGTGCGGATGAGTGGGACCGGCCCAGACCCCAAACTGCACAATGGGCGCTTTCCCACGCCATCTATCCCGGCCTCGTGTTCGAGAAGGATGACCCGATCGTGAAGGGACATATTCAGTTGATGCAATCTTGCACGCAGGAAGATATTCCCGCGGAAACCGGCTGGCTTCCGCATGGCGGAGTGTGGAATTACAACGCCGGCTTTGTGGCTCATGTCTACCTCTGGGCCGGGATGCGGGAATGGGCACGGCAGACGTTCGACGGCTTCCTGAACCACGCCACGCCACTTTACTGTTGGCGGGAGGAACAGCCCATCCGAGGCAGCCTGACTGCGGATTACGTTGGTGATATGCCTCACAACTGGGCCAGCGCCGAATGCATTCTCTACTTGCGTCATATGCTGGCGCTCGAAGACGGTCCGACGCTGCGGCTACTCGCGGGTATCGGAGATTTCGAGTTGGCTGACGGAGAGCCCCTGAGCCTCGCCCAGTCTCCCACACGCTTTGGACGCCTGGACATGGCCCTTGAACCATTGGACCGGCATCAAGGATGGCGTTTGAAGTTCCAGCGCGGCGCCGGCCCCCAGCCGACGAACGTCCAATTGCCCGCAACTATCGGCTCACGCTTCCGCTTCGCCGAAATCCAAGGCGCACAGGCCCGTGCGGAAGGAAACATCGTGCTCGTAACTCCCGGCGCAGCCGCGTGGGAGGCGGTGTTTAAGTGAAGGAGTCAGAAGTCAGAAGTCAGAAGAAAAGGCTAGCCCTCTCCCTTGGGGAGAGGGTGGACCGCGACGGCGTTTTCATCAGCCGTCGTGGGCCGGGTGAGGGGTTGCTTCCGTCGCCAAGCAAGGTTGTATTCTGACTCCTGACTTCTGACTCCTGAATCCTGACTCCTGCTCTTCTCACGGCTTGCGGTCGAAAAAGGGACTCTTGCCCGTGATGCTCAAGGGAATGCCGATAGCCTGTTTGACGCCTTCCGCGAACAGCTTCAGATCAAGGCATGACCGCCCTACGGAAAACATCATTCGGGTATCGACGTGTAAGTGGGACGCGATCGCTGCTGCCGAGCAAGCCGCAATGCCCAGGTCTATGGAGTTGAAGCTACAGACCCCACCCTTAGCCTTCAGCGCGTCGCAAGTTGGGTTTCCACAGAAACCGCAATTGAGTCCGGAGGGATTGGACTGAACGCCGATTACCACTATGGCCGCGGACGCCGCCACGTTGCTGGCGTCACGCCCAAAACTCGGACGATTTTCCGCGCCCGCAATCTCCTTCATCTTGTTGACCAGGGTCTGCCTGGTATGCTCGTCGTCGATGGCCACGACTTGGATGTTGTCAATGCCCCGCGTTTTGGGAGCGGTTCTGGCTGCTGTCGCCATCAGGGCGGCAACCTGGCAGGCTGCCTGATTTTCGAGTTCGGATGATTCTTTCATATTCTTCTCCTAAAACCTTGTGATGTTGCAATAGAACTCTACCACGCCTCGGAATTCCGTAGCGTCTCAGCTTGGTGTATACTTATAGCTATTCAGGGTTTTCGTTACATGGTCTTGAATTTGGAATCTTGAATTTTGAATTGCGGCTCTGCCGCGCCGGGTCTTCCGGGGACGCAGGAGACGGCGAGTCTTCGCGTCACGTGCCGTAATTGCAGATGAGTGCTTCAGGGAGGTGTGTTTATGGCGAAGGGCGCCCTCAACGAACTCGAGTTGCGGGATTATGAGCGAGACGGTTTTGTCCTGGCGAGAAGACTGTTCGACGAGGAGGAAATCGGTTTGCTGGCGCGTGCCGCCCGGGAAGACCGCGAACTCGATCAACATTCCTTCGATCGAGGCGACGGCGAAGGCGGACGCGTTCGACTCTCTCTCTGGAACCATCCTGGCGATACACTGTATGGCATGTTCGCGCGATGTGAATCCCTCGTCGACTCGGCGGAAAAGCTGCTAGGCGGCGAGGTGTACCACTACCATTCGAAGATGATCATGAAAGACGCGAAGGTTGGCGGCGCATGGACATGGCACCAGGACTACGGATACTGGTACCAGAACGGCGTCCTGGCCCCCCTGCTCACCAGCGCTTTTATCGCCGTGGACCCGGCCACGCGGGAGAACGGCTGCCTGCAAGTAATTCGTGGCTCACATCAACTGGGGCGCATCGATCACGTTTTGACGGGTGAACAGGCGGGCGCCGATCAGGAGCGGGTTCGCGAGGTGCTCAAGAGAATGGAATTGGTTCACGTCGAGATGGAGCCGGGCGCTACGCTGTTCTTTCATTGCAACCTGCTGCACCGTTCGGATCAGAACCATTCTGAGAAACCGCGCTGGTCCATGATCTGTTGTTACAACGCGGCCCGCAACGATCCGTACAAGGAATCTCATCATCCACGCTATACGCCGCTTCACAAGGTGCCGGATTCCGCTATCAAGGAGACTGGCCTGCGACGCTTTGCCGATACCCGTGCCGACGTCGCTTGGCTCGAGGGTGAGAAGGATCGGAGCGCGCGCAGCCTGAAACAATCGAGCCATCGGGAGATCGGGTGATCGGGAGAGCAGGGCGAATGGGCAAATCGGGGAATGGAATCGATGGGGCGCACGCAGGAGCGGAAAAACATTGTTCATCCGATCTCGAGATCACCCCATCACCGGATCATCCGATCTCCCGATCCCCCCAGGCCATACTGGACGAGTTGATTCCCTCCGACACCCTGAATATAGAAGGCGTGTTGGCAAGGGTGGTCGCTTTGCTGGAAGAAAACAGTTGGAATGAAGATGTGGGCAATGTCCAGCTCGCCCTGCAAGAAGCGCTCATGAACGCTATCCTGCACGGCAGTCACAGCGACCCGGGAAAGCGCGTGCGCGTGTCCGTGGCCATCGAGGAAGGCGCGACAGTCATCATAGTAGTCAAAGACTCCGGCGCCGGATTTGACCCGAACAAAATTCCGGATCCAACGCTGGGGGACAACATCTACCGCGACCGTGGCCGCGGAGTGTTTCTGATCCGGCAGCTCATGGACGAGGTCGAATACCAATTTGGTGACGGCACCGCTCTCACCATGCGCCGCCACGCGCCGAACCGCCGGCCACGATAGTTCATTCCCTATTCTGTATTTCCCGCGCAAGCGGGAATCCATCTCATCAAACTCCCTTGCCGTGCCGATAAGCTATATGCGAAGTGGACGCATGGCGGAAATTGGTTCGAAAACAATATGCTTTCCTTAATCTTGTTCGTTTTTTTTCTCATTCAATTCCTGTTGATCCTGGGCGTCTTGGTCTTTGCGCTCTTCTTCGCGCGACCTGAGGTTCCTCTCTCAGGTGCTGGCCCCGAGGAGACACAGCCGGTAAGGAGGCCTGCAGACGCTGGGGAACAATCGAGATCCGGCGAGGAAGCGGCTACTTTACGTTGCCATGACTTCCATCATTGCCACACGCATTTGGCGGTGTGATTCCGCCGCTACGCGTTTTCCGGCATTCGTCAAGCTCCAGCGCCCAGGTTTTCGTACCACTTCACATTCCCCGTGGAAGCGCCGATTGCCGCCACATCAGGATGGCCATCGCCATTGATGTCAGCCACCGCCATGCCTGACGCCGCCATTTCGGTATCGAGCGTCTGTCGCTCCCATTTCAGGCCGCTGGCGTCACGCGCGTAGTACACATAAAGGCTCGTACCCGGGCCACGAAACCCCGCCACGATCTCATCATTGCCATCCCCGTCGAGGTCGGCGCACACGAGCGCGTGACCGTCCCGAAAGCTATCGTCAATTGGATGGCGACTCCACAAATCGCCCGGCTTGCCTCGCGTATAAACAACTACATGCTCGCCATGCCAGGGTTCGATGGTAGCCAGAAAACGGCTGCCCTCCAGCCTGCCGACGCCGATTTCACTCGACCCGCGACGTGGCGTCGAAACCTGGTCGCCCGCCGCGAGGTGGGTCTTCGTCCACTGAAGGTCGCGGCCTAGGCCGCTCGAGTGAAACAGGTGAACGCCCTCAAAGCTGGCCGTCAGCATTTCATCCCGCCCATCGTTGTCCCAGTCCATGATGTTGACGCCGTGCACAACCGTCAGCGATTCGTCAATCAGATGAGGAAACCACTCACCTTTGCCGGTGTCTGTGGCGGATACGTGCCCGCGCAGGAGTGGTTCTGGGGGTTCGAACCAGGTGAGCGGGGCAGGCACTTTGTAGTCCGGCTCCTTCGCGCCGTACCCCAGCAAGGGAACGTCCACCAGCCCCAGGCGGCCGCTCCCGTCCAGGTTGGCCCAGCGCAGCCGGTGCGAGGTGGGGATGCGGCCGAGCAAGCGCAGCGACCATTCGGAGTCGAGCGAAGTGCCGGGTTCTCCCCACCAGACGCTTCCGCCCGAAGTGCTGTCATCGAGCGCAAAATCGCTCGCCAGCGCCACGCCGCGCTCCGGATATCCGCTGCAAAACAACGGGGCCAGGCTGATGTTGTGGTGGGTCGTCGTCGAGATAGGCCAAGCCTTCCAGGAGGGATTCTCGTACCATTCCACAATGCTCGCCGTTGAGCTTAGCGCCAGGATGTCAAGCCGGCCATCGCCGTTGACATCAGCAACAGCCACCTGATAGCCGTCCGGAATCTCCGCTACATTACGTGTTTGCCAATGGATCATTTCCCTTTTCCTCTGGGGCGCCTTTGGCTTCCCGGCTGGCTCGAGTGGCTCGAGGCCCGCATAAGCGGCGCAAACGCTTGTGGCTCTTTTCAGGAAATCCCGTCGGCTGCGTATAAGGCCGCTGGCGGCAGCCGCTCTTTCGCTCAGATCCAAACTAATTTTTCTCATTGAGCAACCGCTCCACTCGAGGGCAACAGAAGGAATGGCCGCAGACCCCAAAGGTGGAAGTTTGCGCTACCCCTTTCGCCTCGAAGCCCCTTTCTGGGAAGGTGTGAAAAAACGACGCTGTAGGGGCGGCCCTTGTGGCCGCCCTGGGGCAACCACAAGGGTTGCCCCTACGACGCCCAGCCAAAACGTGATTTTTCCATACATCCTGGCGCATGCGAAGCGCTTCAGCATACGGCTTGATTCTAACTCACTCCGTGAACTTGTAGCACCAATTGCAACCTTCTTCGCGTGCCGCGAAGATTTTGCGCGGGATGTATGTCATTCCGAGCGCAGCGAGGAATCTCGCTCTGCGCTTGGGTAGGTCGGAGCGGAAAGGATCAGAGCGAGATTCCTCGCTGCGCTCGGAATGACACCATGACACCGAGCGGTAGAATTCGGTTGCGGCTCTGCCGCGCTCTGACCTCAGTGTGCTGAATTTCTTCTCAGGCTGAAAGCTGACGGCTGATAGCTCGCCTGACAGCTCATTTGATCGAAGTCAAACGTTCGCGTATAATCTGTCGTTCAGGGCGTTGGCACTGCATAACCCTGGTGAAAACTATGCCTCCACGCACGATGTACGAAAAAATCTGGCAAGCCCACTTGGTGGCGGAGGAGCCTGGACAACCTGCGCTCATTTATATCGACCGCCACCTCGTCCACGAAGTAACATCCCCGCAAGCCTTCGCCGGCCTGAAAGCGGCGCAGCGCAAAGTGCGCCGTCCGGACCTTACCTTCGCGGTGATGGACCACTCTGTGCCTACCAAGGACCGTAACCTCCCCTTGCTGGATCGAGTGGCGGCGGCGCAGTTCGACGCCCTGGAGCGCAACTGCCGCGAAACGGGCATCATGCTCTTCGACATGCAGAACCCAAACCAAGGGATCGTGCACGTGATAGGACCCGAACTCGGCATCACCCAGCCGGGCCAGACCATCGTTTGCGGCGATAGCCACACTGCCACCCACGGCGCCTTTGGCGCCTTGGCCTTTGGAATCGGCACCAGTGAAGTCGAGCACGTCCTGGCCACGCAATGCCTCTCGCAATCCAAATCCAAGACCATGATGGTTCGGATCAACGGAAGCCTCGCCCCAGGCGTGACCGCGAAGGACATCATCCTGGCCGTCATCGGCAAGATGGGCATTGCGGGCGGGACCGGACACGCCATCGAGTACACCGGCGAGACTATCCGCGCCCTTTCGATGGAGGGCCGGATGACCGTCTGCAACATGACCATCGAAGGCGGCGCGCGCACCGGGATGGTCGCGCCCGACGACACCACCTTTGCGTACCTCGAGGGGCGGCCCTTCGTTCCGCGTGGCCGTGATTTCGAGATTGCGGTGGATTATTGGAAGTCCCTGGCTTCGGACCCCGGCGCGCCTTTCGATCGCGTGCTGGAACTCGAGGCGGCAAACATCGCGCCCCAGGTCACTTGGGGAACAAATCCCGGCATGGTCGCGGACGTTACGGGGAAGGTGCCGGAGCCGGGCAGTTTTCGAGATCCTGTGGACCGCAAGGCCGCCGAGCGCGCCCTCGAGTATATGGGCCTCGAGCCGGGAACTCGCATCGTCGATATCCCGTTGGATTATGTGTTCATCGGCTCGTGCACCAACTCCCGCATCGAGGATCTGCGCCGCGCGGCGCAGGTCGCGGCGGGCAGGAAGGTTTCGAAAACTCTCAAGAGCGCCCTGGTGGTTCCCGGCTCGATGCGCATCAAGGCCCAAGCGGAGAAGGAAGGCCTGGATAAGATATTCCGCGAAGCCGGGTTCGAGTGGCGCGATGCGGGTTGTAGCATGTGCCTCGGAATGAATCCCGATATTCTTCCCAGCGGCCAGCGCAGCGCCAGCACCTCCAACCGAAACTTCGAAGGACGCCAGGGCAAGGGCGGCCGCACCCATCTGGTCAGTCCGGTGATGGCCGCCGCCGCCGCCATCGAAGGGCACTTTGTGGATATTCGGGAATGGAAGCTGTGAGAAGGAATAGTGAATTATAAATAGTAAATTATCAAACGTTAAAAGCCGCGATGACGAGTGCGCTTCACCGTTCGACATCGTGGATAGGGAATTCGCAGCCTGACAAGTATTTTTGGGAGATCGTATGCAACCTTTCTCTACCTTCACCGGTCTTGTCGCCCCGCTTGACCGCGTGAATGTTGACACGGACCAGATGGTCCCCAAGCAGTTTCTGAAGTGGACCACGCGCGAAGGGTACGGCCGCGTGCTCTTCTATGATTGGCGTTACCTGGATGGCGAAAAGCCCAATCCGGATTTCGTGCTAAACCATCCCCGTTACCAGGGCGCTTCAGTTCTCCTGGCGCGCGCCAACTTCGGCTGCGGCTCCAGCCGCGAGCATGTGCCCTGGGCGATTCTCGATTACGGCTTCCGCGCAGTGATCGCGCCCAGCTTTGCCGACATCTTCTATAACAACTGTTTTAAGAACGGCGTGCTGCTGGTGACGCTGCCCGATGCTGAAGTGAACGAACTTTTCCAGCGGACTGAGAAGAATGAGGGATACCGCCTGACCGTCAACCTCGAAAACCAGACCATTTCAGATGACCTTGGTCTTAGCCTCTCCTTTCAAATCGACCCCTTCCGCCGCGAGTGCCTGCTGAAAGGGCTCGACGACATCGGCCTCACCCTGCGCCACGCCGACCGCATCGCCGCATTTGAGCAGAGTCGTCACCCATCCGCCGTCATGTACGAGCCTGTGGACGCGAGCCTTGGCAAACCCGTGCCATAATCTCCGCTTGCCCTGAAAGGGCACCATGTAGTAGCCGGGGGCAACGCCCCATAGGCGCTAAGATAAGCCACCTTGAAATGGCCCCGGCAGGGGCCAACCGTGAGTAGCCGCAGGTTTTAACCTGCGGATCACGGTCCGCCTCCAGACTGAGACAACCCCGAAGGGGTTGACCCGGGAACGGTCGGCCCCTCCGGGGCCGGAATGCTGTTTCGGCTTTTCATTCCGTAGGTTTCACCTTAGATTGGCTGATCTTACAGCCCTTCTTCTGCAAGAACCTTTTCAAAAGCCGGGTCCAATTTCGTGCATTCTCTTGCCAATCTGCGGCGGTCCAGTCGCGCAAGCTTCTCCTCGATGGCCTGTTGGATCGCTTGGCTCCGGCTGCCGAAACGGGATTGTCTGACCAGTTCGTCCACTCGGCCCAGTGTAACCTCATCGAGGGTGATGACGATTTTGGCTTTAGCCATAGGTAAAGTCTCCCAGACGACGATTGTTCGTCATGCCCAGCCTTCTGTCAACGCAGGGGAAAGCTGGAGGAGAGAAGAACACAGAAAAGCACAAAGAATCACCGGTTGAGCAGCCGAGAGCGTCTTGACATGTGCCTGAATTACTGTCATTCTGTAATACGGGCAGACTGGAGGACATCCATGGACACTGCGAAGGTGGGCAAACGGGGCGCGATCATTGTTCCGGTTAGGCTACGGAAACAATACGGAATAGAGGAGGGTGCGCTTGTAACGACGGAGGCCCGACAGGAGGGCATCTTGATTCGTCCCGCTGTTGTTGTCCCCCTGGAGAGGTACACGCTCGAACGAAAAGCGGAGTTCCTGCTGTCCACTGCCACCAGCGACGAGGATTACCGCAAAGCAAGAAAAGAAGTGAAAAAGCTTGGAATCGACCCCGACGCAATTCCCCACAGGCGCCCCTGATTAATGGATCGACTATTCACCCCCACCACGTTTCACCCGGCAACAGGTGCGCGCGGACGGTATCTTCATTAAGTTCCACACCCAACCCCGGCTTATCTGAAATCCTGTATTTGCCGTCTTTGATTACAGGGCCGTCGTACACTACGAATTTCTCCCACTCATCCGTGGTGAGGCTCCCGGGGGAGAATTCCTGGGCGCGGAAGTCGCGGATGGCGGCCGCGCTATGGGCGGAAGCCAGCGCCCCCAGCGGGCTGGCAGCGAGGTGGGCACAGACGGGAAGGTAAAAGAGGTCCGCCAAGTCGGCGATTTTCTTTGACTCCAGAAGTCCGCCCGCTTTGGGGATGTCGATGTGAATAAGGTGGCAACCCTGGTTCAAGATGAAGGGCTTGAAGCCCTGGCGCTTGTAAAGATTCTCTCCGGTCAGGATGGGCACGGGAGAAGCTGCGGTGAGCTTGCTCCAGGACTCCGAATAATCCGGCGGCATCGGGTCCTCGAGCCACATTGGGTTGATGGGTGCAACGGCCCGCGCCAGTTCCAGCGCGTCGATCCAATCGAACTCCCAGTGGCAATGCACCGCTATGTCAATGTCATCCCCCAGCGCCTCGCGCAGGTTGGCAAAGCCCGCGCCAATTCGCTCCAGATCCTTGCGCGTCAAATGGCGGCTGTTGGGTTCGTGGCCGGGCTCGCGGAACTGCGGGTCGTACTTTGCGGGGAAGGCATCTGCATCCGACTTGACCGCCGTGATGCCGTAGGGGTGGCTCTTCAGCGCAGCCGCAAATTCCCGGCAGGACGCCCGGTCGAGCATGTCTTTGGGTGAGCGGGTCCAATAGGCGCGCACGCCCTCGCGGTACTGGCCGCCCAGCAGCTTGCACACCGGGACTTGCAGGATTTTCCCCGCCAGGTCCCACAGGGCGATTTCCACCCCGCTGATCGCCGTCACCGTCACTCCCGCGGTCGAGCCTGCGCCTCCCGTGGAGCGCACCATTTTGGTGTAGAGCGGCTCAACGTCCAACGGGTCCTCTCCCACGACAATGGGGCGCAAGTAGCCGAGGATTACGTCTTTCACTCCCCGCCCCCAGTAGGCTTCGCCAATTCCCGCCATGCCGCTGTCGGTTTCGATTTTCACCAAGTTCCAATCGGTGCTTCCGTGGACGGCCATGGCTTTCACATCGGTGATTTTCACCTTCTTGCGCAGGGGCGCAGCCATTGCCCGGTAGCTCGAGAGAACCGCAGAGGCGGGGACGGCTGCCGCCAATCCTTTCAGGAAATTCCTTCTCGCTGTGTGCCGCATAACATCTTCACCTGTGCTCAGGAGTTCGGCC
>Ga0326728_10001182_pt1 | contig 93760 bp, 96 predicted proteins | sample MB3enrmetagenome_FD_207602 | JGI IMG/M metagenome (GOLD analysis project Ga0326728, IMG submission 207602) | Lab enriched peat soil microbial communities from McLean, Ithaca, NY, United States - MB31MN | ecosystem: Environmental > Terrestrial > Soil > Wetlands > Peat | place: USA: New York... | reverse complement strand
AATCGAACGACCGGAACACGATCTTCGGGTTGTGCTTCTGCAATACCTTCGTGATCGCCGCCGTCAACGTCGTCTTGCCATGGTCAATGTGCCCAATCGTCCCTACGTTGCAGTGCGGCTTCGTCCGTTCAAATTTTTCCTTCGCCATAATTGCTTTGCCTCGCTAATCGATCGGTAGTGATTCAGTAATACTGATACAGCTTGTGAAACTTTGCCCGCAACGCCGGATCGACCTCTTCGATCTTCGAGAGATAAAACTCTCGCATCTGGGCCTGATCCGAAACCGGCAGCGAGCTGTACAAAGACCGCGCCGTTCCAGCCTTGCTCCCCGCCACCCGGTCGATCGCATCCGCCGCGAAAACCTCATCCAGGTCGCGGACTCGAATCTTGCGGCTGTCGAGCTCCTTCAAATAGTTCGTGACCCGGTCCGCCGCAAACGCTTTCTCCATCGCGGTTTTCAGGTCGCCGAACTCACGCTCTTTCTCGACCTTGATCGTGCCTTGCTCGAACATTGCCGATCACCGCTCGCCGTTCCACCCGCAACACCGAATTCCAAACGCTGCGCTCAAACTCTGGAGCGGGAGACGGGGATCGAACCCGCGACCAACAGCTTGGAAGGCTGTGACTCTACCACTGAGTTACTCCCGCTCAACTTAGCTGTCAGCCATCAGCCGTCAGCTCTCAGTCTCTTTCCGCCCGATTGTCAGCTTTTCGCTGTCAGGCCTAGCCTTCCACTCCTCAAGCATCCGCCGATCACGCCACTCTCCAATGAGGAGATAAGCCAAATAAAAAGCTGCAGTCGGAAATCCAGCAATCAAGACTGCCTGTTCAACCACTGAAGCGCCGGTCTCGCCAATGGCCAGATTTGGCAGCCACCACGCGAACAGCCCTAAAGCAACGAATCCGTACTTGTACTTCTCTTCACGCCAACCCGTGCAGTACCGCACTGCGACAAACTGCAAGGCAGCCCAAGCAACGATTCCGGGAATTGCCCAGATCAACGTCCGAGGCACTATTCACCGCCCATCAATCTTATGGAGCCGATGATCAGGATTGAACTGATGACCTCTCCCTTACCAAGGGAGTGCTCTACCAACTGAGCTACATCGGCCCACCTAAGAACCTATTTGTCATCCTGAGCGAAGCGAAGGACCTGCTTTTTCCCCGCACCGCCCCAGACTTCCAACTCTTCAATCCGGCTTCGCGTTCTCCCGCTCTTCCTCGATCCGCGTCCGCCAATAATGCACCGCCGTTCTTAAAGCCAGCAGTCCCAGGATCACCAGCGTCGCGCTGCGCAGTCTCACGCTCCCATTGAAGATTCGAACCGGCTCGTCCGACAGCGTGGTCCAGGCTAAAACGCCGAACACCGCATACCCGATAAGCGCCAGCACGAACTTCTTCTTGATCGTCACACAAATGCCAGGTCTCAAGGTTTCAGGGTTTCAAAGTTTCAGAGAACTCAAGCGCGCTAGCTTTTACTTTGAAACCTTGCAACTCTGAAACCTTGAAACCTTCGTTCTCTGGTGCACAGGGGAGGATTCGAACCTCCGTACCTCCTGAGAGGGACAGATTTACAGTCTGTTGGCTTTAACCACTCACCCACCTGTGCAAATCCGAAAACACCGCCCGGCCGCGCGAAAAACAACACCGGCACTGCTCAGCATTTCTCAGCTCGGGAAACGAAATGCGAGAACTCCCGCCTGACAACTACACTCGCCGGAAAATACTCTGATGGACTGCCTTAAAGCTGCGCCGCCAGTGCGCGTCGCCGCGCCTTCCGCGTCTGTTTCCGGAATCTCGTTTTTCTGGAGCTGGCGAAGGGAATCGAACCCCCGACCCTCTGATTACAAATCAGATGCTCTACCGACTGAGCTACGCCAGCAGGTGGAAGCAAGTCCAACCGGGCACAATACTTCCCCTCCCTGAAGTCCGGGACAATTATTAAAGCTATCACAAGGGCAATTCACACGCAACCAGGAGCTGCCCAGAATCACGTAGTGGCAGGTGCCCTCACGTGCCCAGCCGGGCGAAGCCCGGCAGAAGTTGCCTCCACGAGGCCGCTCCAACCAGACCGCGACCCGAACCGGGTGCTATCATTAGCAGGCTCACCTTCTGTTCACAGCGGATGAGCCAAGTACCCGCCGAAATTCGATGCGCATTCGACGCCACCTCCTCATCCCCCTGGCCGTCTTGCTGATTGCGGCCGCCGTAGCGCTGATTGTGACCCTGCGCAAGCACGCCCCGCCGGAAGCGGCCCGCCTGCTTCCTGGCGCCGACGGTTTCTTCTACGTCAATCTGAAGTGGATTCGGACCTTCAACGCCACCGGCCAACTGCCGCCGGTTTCCCGCGAACCCGAGTACCAGAAGTTTGTCGAGGAGACCGGCTTTCAGTTCGAACGCGATCTCGACCAAGCCGCCTTCGCCATTCACTATCCCCAGAGTTGGGGGGGCGGGACTGCCGGATCGGCTTCAGAGCCGCGCTTCTCAGAGGTGTTCGTCGGCAAGATCGACTCCGGCCGCCTGACCACGTACCTCAAGAAGATATCGTCTTCGATTGAAGACTACCGCGGTTTCGACATCTACAGCATCCCGCTCGAAGGCCGCACCGTTCGCGTCGTCATTCTTTCCTACGACAGCGTCGCGGTTTCGAACCATCCCGACCCCGGCGTGATTCGCGGCGTGCTCGACCGCTCCCGCAAACTGGCCTCGCCGTTTGGCGGCCCCTGGTTGCTGCGCAAGTTCTATGGGAAAGTTCCCCTGGCGAGTTTGTCTTTTGCGATTCTGCGCGTGCGGCCCGAAATCGGCTCCATGGGCGGGCTGGGCAGTTGGAGCCTCCTGTTTCCGAAGCCCGCGGTCGCCGTCATTTCCGCACGATATCTCCGCGCTCTCCACCTGCGGGCGGAAGCGTTCACTGACAGTGACGCCGACGCGCAGGCCATCACCGAGAAGACCTCAGCATTCCTCAGCATCTTTCACGCCGCCGAAGGCAGCGTCGGCGCACAGGGCACCGATTCGGACGTAAAGATGTTCTTCGACAGCCTCAAAGTCGAGCAGTCCGGAGATCGCGCGATTCTCACCGCCACCGTGCCGCCAGGATTCATCCACAAGGTCTTGACCGAATCTCCGCCCGAGACCGTGGCGCCAGCCCCGCCCGCCACGCCGCCCAAGGAGCCGCCCGCCCCAAAACGGCCACAGAAGTCCGGCTCGCGATAACGGCAATCGATTGTCTTCGTCCAACCTATGTTCGCCCAAATCTATGAAAGAGGAATTCCTGTGACCATTCCCTCTTCCCCGCATCTTCTAACCGCGGATTGTCATCCCGAGCGAAGCGAGGGACCCCTACTCGCCCGAGAATGCGCGCCGGGAATAGGGATCCCTCGCTTCACTCGGGATGACAGAATCTGTGTAGCTTGAGCGGTTTCTCCCCGCGTTACAATCGGTTAGCTACAATAGAGAGCTATGACGAGTTTGCCATTACCGCTCGCCGTCTTCGTCGCAGGACTGATCTCGTTCCTGTCGCCCTGCGTGCTTCCCCTCGTGCCCGGATACGTTTCCCTGATCTCCGGCGTAGGCGTCGAGCAACTGAAGCTGAAGGAAGGCGAACTCTTCCGCAAGGTGATGCTCAATTCCGCCGCGTTCATCGTCGGCTTCAGCATCGTCTTCATCACGCTGGGCGCAATTTCGACGGAAGTCGGCCAGGTCCTCGCACAGTACAAATCGCTGCTCGCCCGCATCGCCGGAGTGGTCATCATTCTCTTCGGTCTGCACCTGACCGGCATCTTTCAGATCAAGGCACTGCTCGCCGACACGCGCCTGCATAGCCTCAAAGGCGGTTCTTCCGCCTGGGGCGCATTTGTAATCGGGTTCGCTTTCGCCTTTGGATGGACGCCGTGCGTCGGTCCCATCCTCGCCGTCGTGCTCGGCTTCGCCGCCGCGCAGGACACAGTCTGGAAAGGCATCTTTCTTCTGGCCATCTACTCGGCCGGACTGGCTGTGCCTTTCCTTCTGACTTCGCTCGGCATCGAGCGCTTTCTAAAGTTCTACAACCGCTTCAAATTCCACATGCACGCCGTGGAAGTAGCGAGCGGAGTCTTGCTGATCGCTTTGGGCATTCTGCTGGTGATGGGCCGCTTCGCGCTCATCTCCGGCTATTTCTCGTTCTTGAATCGCTTTGCTCTGTAGCGGGCTGCTCCGGAAACTCGTGGCATGAATCTACACTGTCATCCTGAGCGAAGAGAAGGACCTATGTACTTGAATTCGCCATGCGCGAGATTCCTTCGCTTAGGATGACAACCCAAACTTATGTCGCGAATTAGCGGAACATTACGCTAGCAAGCTAGGGGTTCGTATCAGGGCATCGCTTTAGCGATGCCGGAAATTCTTCGAAATCAAATGCCCCTTTTAGGGGCTGGGGCGCCGGATTTCGAAATTCGAGGTCGCCAGTGAAAAGAAATCCTCTGATCCTGTTCTTCATCGCCGCCATCGTAGCCGCCATGTTATTCGCCGGCATTCGCATGGCCCGCAACCATCGCGCGAACGGTCCCGCCAAGGGACTCATGGGCAATTTGGCGCCCGACTTCGAACTGCCCGCGCTTGACGGCAAGAACCTCAAGCTCTCCAACCTTCGCGGCAAAGCCGTTCTTCTCAATTTCTGGGCGACCTATTGCGGCCCCTGCAAGATCGAGATGCCGTGGTTTGTCCAGCTGCAAAAAGAATACGGCCCGCAAGGCTTCCAGATCGTAGGCGTAGCCATGGACGACGCCAGCACCGAAGAAATCGCCAAATTCGCCAAGGAAATGGGCGTCAACTACCCCATACTGATCGGCAAAGATTCCGTTGCAGAGAGCTACGGCGGCGTCAGTGTGCTGCCCACAACTTTCTTCTTGGACCGCGACGGCAAGATCATCGCCCGCGAATTCGGTTTGCGGAGCCGCAGCGATTTCGTGGACGACATCAAAAAGGCCCTAAGCCAGGGCCAAGCGGTACAGGCTCAGAAGTAACTACGAACCGCACCCGCACCTGGAGTAATCTGGAGCCAATGAAAATCTTTCTCGCGAGCGCGCTTCTCCTGTTCTCCGCCTGGGCGTGGGCGCAAGACGACCTCGGCCCCCAAAATCCTGCCGTAAAGATGGCGCCCGCTCCCGTCGTGACCGTCGTGCAGGGCAAACCGGCGACGGTCTCACTCTCGTTCCGCGTCGCCAGCGGATACCACATCAATTCCAACCAGCCGAAGTCGGAATTCCTGATCCCGACCGTGCTCAAGGTGGAAGCGACCACCGACATCGTCATCGGCAAAACCACCTACCCCGAAGGCCAGGATATGAGCTTTGCCTTCGCTCCCGACGAGAAGCTCAATGTCTACACTGGAGATTTCAAAGTGGATGTGCTGGTGCGTCCTCTGCGCTCCGTGCAACCCGGCAAATATATCGTCCGCGGAACTTTAAAATATCAGGCCTGCGATAAGTCAGCCTGTTACCCGCCAAAACAGTTACCGGTCAGCTTTGATGTGAAAATCGCAAAGGCTCCGCCAGCGCCTGTCAAGAACCCCGCCCAGAGTCCACACGCGCACCAGTAACGCCGGTTCGCCTTTTCGGGTGCGTCTCAAACCTGGATTATTCATGAGGAGTTTGGAGAGAATCGGGAAGGGCACGGCTTCAGCCGTGCCGTATGACCCGGCCTAAGTTCCGGCTTCAGCCGCTGAGGGACGGCGCTGGAGTCATCCTGTTGGATCTGCAACCGTGCCCACGCTGACGACCTCAGGGGCTGAAGCGCATTCCTAACGCACAACCGACCGCGCCTGATCCAGTTGACGCGTCAGCGTGTCAATCCGCGCCTGGAGCACGTTGCGAATGGAAAGCATCCCCAGCAGCCGTCCGTCATCATCGACGATCGGCAAGTGCCGGTAGTGGCGCTCCACCATGGTGGCCAGCGCCTCGCCTGCGGTGGTAGCCCGGGTCGCCATCTCGACTGGCGCCGTCATGACTTCGCGAACGGAAATGTTTCGCGGGTCGTGTTCACCAAGCGACAGCCGGCGCAGTACATCTCGTTCCGTAAAAATTCCGGCCACGCGATGGTCTCCGTCAATGACCGCGACGGCTCCCACGTCTCGATCCAACATCGTCCGAATCGCCCGCTCGGCGGTCGCTTCCACCGGAACCGATGCCGCTTCCGAATCGCACATTTCCAGAATCTTCATCGCTCACCTTCTTCGCCCGCGATCTCCGGAACCATCCAACGCTTCACGGCAAACCTCCGGGAAGGCTGGATTGTACTCCTTGCGGCAAGTGTCACCCGGCAAAATTTCGCGGAAAGTCTCGCGGCGGAGATTTCAGGCCGAAGTCATCCGGCTGAAGTCATCGAGCGGGAGCGCCAATCCGGCGCGGAATGCGCAGAACGAATCCCGTAGGATCGGCGTCGCTGTCGCCAAATAACAGCGACGCTCCGGCGGCTTCGAGCACGCGCCTGGCAATCGCAAGCCTCACCCTGCGCAACGTTGATACCGATGCTGCCGATGCTGATGCCACCCCAACCGGATCGCGTTTCGTCGGCGGGCTGGTTGCGCTCGGTTCCATCTCGCGAAAATTCGGCTCGCGAGAATTCGGCTCGCGAGAGCCGTGTTCGCCTTCCACCCGCAGCACCGCTCCCTCCGGGCCCTCCCCCAGCAGAAGCACAACTTTACCGCCCGCCGGTTGCGCTTCGATCGTCGTCGCCATCAAATACTGCAAAGCCAGCCGCAGCCGCGACTCCGGCGCCGGCAACGCCGCCGTACATGTGCCCACCAGGCGCAACTGAATGCCGCGCACCGCCGCGATCGAAGATAGTTCTTCGATCACACTCCGTAACGCCGGCGCCAGCGCGGCCGGGCAGGCTTCCGGCCCGGGCTGTTCGGCGTCAAGATACTCCCGCATCAACTGAATCATGCCAATAACTTTTTCTGTCTGTTCCAGAGCTGCCGAAACGCTCTCCTGCTGCCGCTCCGCGACTTCCTCGATCGAGAGTTCCAACGAACAGCGCAAGCTGGTCAGCGGCTGGCTTAACGAGTGCAGCAATTCGCCCAGCACGTCCGGACCTCGCGGCAGCTTTGGAGAAGAATACGCACTCGCGCTCATGCCGATGCCCCTTCGGGACTCATCTGATACCCCACTCCGCGAACCGTGTGAATCAGACATGGCGAGAAGCCGTCGTCCACCTTGCGCCGCAGGTAGTTGATGTAAACGTCCACCACGTTCGTCGTGGAATCGAAGGTCAGGTTCCAGACGTGTTCGATGATCATCGCCCGCGTCAGCCGGCGCCCGGCATTGCGCATCAGGTATTCAAGCAGCGCGAATTCCTTGGTCGTCAATTCAATGTGTCGCCCGGCGCGCTCCACTTTCCGTTCCACGCGATCCAAACACAGATCGCGGACGGTGAGAATCGATTCCGATGGCAGGTGGCTGCGCCGCAACAACGCTCGCGCCCGCGCCGACAGTTCGAGATAGGAAAAGGGCTTTACCAGATAGTCGTCCGCCCCCGAATCCAGGCACTGCACGCGGTCTTCGACCCGGCTGCGCGCGGTGAGAATCATCACCGGCAAGTTCGCCTTACGCTGCCGCAAACTTTTCAGAACCGATAACCCGTCAACCCCCGGCAGGTTCAGGTCAAGCACCACCAGATCGTAATCGAACTCCATCGCCATCGCCCGGCCCTGGTTCCCCTCGTTGGCAACATCCACCGCATGATGTTCCGCTTCCAGCCCCTTTCGGATAAAGCTGGCCAGCGCCGTATCGTCTTCCACAATAAGAATTCTCATGAGTTTCTTCTAAGTCGGCTAACTCTGAACCGATTCTCATTCTCGGCTTAGTAGTAGAAGTACACAAGATAACCAGCCCGTACAAATGGACGTACTTCCGGAAGTGAAATAGAAAGTGGCAAAACGGGTCCTTGCGCCGCATTGCCGCACCAGTGCCTGGGCACTTCATGAAAGCGCCGAACCGTGATAAAAGACTATGATGGAAGGAGGGTAAAGACATGGCGACTCTCGATTGGTCACAATGCCCCGCCGTGGAAAGCATCCCCGGTAAGCGTAGCGGCGCATGGGTATTCCGAGGAACACGGACCCCGATTTCGACAGTATTCGAGAACCTTCAGGACATGAATGTTGACGAACTGGTGGAAGAATTCGGCGTGACGCGGGAGCAGGTTCAGGCTGTTCTTGAATTTGCGGCGCATAGTGCCGAAGCCCCAGTCCCCCACCCGTAAATGCTTATTTTGTTCGACAACGGCACCCCGCGCACTCTTGCCCACTGTTTGATCGGCCAACATGCGGTCACGGAAGCCCGCGCCCGTGGGTGGGAACAATTGGAAAACGGCGACTTGCTGACCGTGGCCGAGGCCGCAGGGTTTGAAGTGTTGGTGACGACGGACAAGAATCTCCGCTACCAGCAGAACCTTGCGGGCCGCAAACTGGCCGTTGTCGTATTAGGAAAGGGACGTTGGAGCCTCATCAAGCCGCATGTGGCGCAGATCGTCGCAGCGGTCAACGCAGCAACGCCCGGCAGCTTTGCTGAAGTCGAGATACCAGAATAGAAGCCATTCCTTCTCTGCCCGCGCCGAGGACCGCTAAAGCGCGGAGGTTTTTCGGCGCTTCGCTTCTCGCGCAAAGGGTCCTTTGTGCCACGTCGCTGACCTCGGTGGAGTGGGGAAACAGTGCCCCCAACAGATAGGCGAGCGTGCCGCGCTGTGTCTCAACTCTTCTACCCCCCCAACTCCGCCCGGATCGCCGCAACGATCGCTTCCGCATGCCGATCCATCTGCTCCTTCGACTCCGCTTCAATCATCACCCGCGCCAGCGCCTCTGTGCCGGAGTAACGTACAACCACTCGGCCATTGCCGTCGAGTTCCCGCTCCGCCGCTGTAATCGCCGCGTGCACCGCCGGAATCTGCGCGAAAGGAATTTTCCGGAGCACCCGCACATTCCGAATCGTCTGCGGAAACACCTTCAAATCGCCCGCCAGATCGGCCAGCGGCTTGCCCGTCCGGGCCATGATCTCCAGCACCCGGAGCGCCGTCAGCAGCCCGTCTCCGGTGGTCGCCTCCCCATCGCGGAACAATATGTGGCCCGACTGTTCGCCGCCGAGCGTAGCTCCAACCCGCTGCATTTCTTCAAGCACGTACTTGTCGCCGACATTGGCGCGCAGCATCTGAATGCCCGATCGCTTGAGGGCCAAATCCAATCCCATATTCGACATGGTCGTCGCCACCACGGTGGCATTGGCGAGCGCGCCGCGTGCCTGCATGTCGCGCGCTGCCAGCAGCAGAACCGCATCCCCGTTGACCACTCGCCCATGGGCATCGCAAAAAAGCGCACGGTCCGCATCGCCATCAAACGTAACTCCCAAGTCGAACCGTCCCTGCTTCGCGGCAAAGCTCTCCGCGACAAACCGCGCCACCACTTCCGGATGCAGCGCGCCGCAATTCTCGTTGATGTTCTCGCCATCCGGCGCGGAGTGCAGAAACGTCGTGTTGATCTTGAGCGCCCCGAATACCTCCGGAGCTTCCGCAGCCGCCGCGCCATTGGCGCAATCGACCGCCACGCGAAGCCGGCTCAAGTCGGCGGAAACGCTGCTCGCGAGCCAGCGCACGTAAGACTGCCGCAGGCCTTCCTCACCGGGAACGCTCGAAACCTCTGGAGTGGAATCCGGCGCCGGGACTCCATCCGAATCCAGCAGCGCGAAAATTTCTTTTTCAATCGCCAGTTCGCGCGCATCCGGAAGCTTGTAGCCATCGCGCGAAAAAATTTTGATCCCGTTATCGGTCCACGGATTGTGCGAAGCCGAAATCACGACCCCGGCATCGAACCCTTGCGAGCGCGCCAGGAAGGCGACGCCCGGCGTGGTGATCACGCCGGCGCTGCGCGTTTCCACGCCCACCGACGCCAGCCCGTGCAGAAACCGGTCGGCAATCCATCGGCTGGAAACGCGCGTGTCCTGCCCAATCACCACCCGCGCCTTGGCATTCACGCGCACCAGATCGTGCCCCAGCGCCCGCCCAATCCAATAAACACTGTCGCGTGTCAGCGGAAACTCCCCCGCCACGCCTCGAATCCCGTCAGTACCGAAGAGTTGTCTGGTTTGCGTCATGAATCAGTCGCTAGTCGTCCGTCGATAGTCGTTCGCGGTTCGTCGTCCGATTAAGATCCGCGAACGACTATCGACCAACGACCAACGACTGTTTTACTTTTTCCCGTCTCCTGGACCTTCCATAATAACCGTCACGCGAATCGGAGTGGGGTGCACAACTTGGATCAGAGGATCGGGGACATAGGCCTGCGTCACAAAAGAAGCCCGCGTCATGGCTCCGCTGACGTCCACCGGATCCGTGGTGGCGGCCTCCACTGCGTCGACACGGCGGCGAGGTCCAGTGATCGTGATACTCGACGGATCGGCGATCACCCGCGCCATTCGCATGCCGCTGGCAAAGTTTCCGGTCACACGCGGTCGCACCTCGACGACCCGGGTCTCGCGATTATCGAAGGAGAGGTGAAACTGACCGGGTATAATCTGCACCACTTCCAGATCCTGCGGCACATGAACTTGCCAGCCGGTCAAATCGAAAGTCCGTTCCCCCGGACGGACACTGGTCAGATCAATCTCTGCACGCACATCCGCGAGCTGCAGGTGATGAATCACACGCTCCGGCCCCCGCAGGCGGATCTGCGCTTCCGTGAAGCTGGCGGAATCGATCTCCAGATTGTCGGGAAGATTATGGAACTCGATGGGAACGTTCATTTCGACTTCAGCGATGGGATCGCGCGCCACCACCAGCCACAAGCCGATGGCGAGCAACAGGGAAACTACTTTGAGTCCGATATTGTGAACGAAAGTACGCTGAAAAAAGCCGCGCTGCGAAAAGCTGCGCTCACCAAAGCCCGGCATCGTCAGTCGTCCTTTCCCGTGCGCAGACCTGCATCCTGCCTGCGCGAGAGATGCGAACTGGGCGGCTCTTCTTCGATAAAGCTCTCCTCCACCGGACTCGGCAGCGTGGGCGCGGGAGCATACCGGCGCAGCAAAGCGCTCAACCGCTCGCGCAGACGCTCCACCGTCAACTCGCGCTCAATGCTCCCCGCCACCGCCATGCTGATCGTGCCCGTCTCTTCCGAAATGATGACCGCGACCGCGTCGGTTTCTTCCGTGATCCCGATCCCCGCGCGATGACGCGTCCCCAGTTGGATCGACAGCACAGGGTTCATCGACAGCGGCAGGAAACAAGCGGCAGCCGCGATGCGGTCGCGCTGCACAATCACGGCGCCGTCATGCAACGGAGCGCTCGGGCGAAAAATCGTCGCCAGCAGGTCGTACGACAGCCTGGCATCCAGCGGCACGCCGCTTTCGATGTAGGTGCGCAGCCCAATCTCACGCTCGATCACGATCAGCGCACCCGTCTGATTTTGCGAAAAAAGATTGGCCGCCAGAACAATGTCGTCGTAAACGTCGGCCACCGAACGCGAAGACCGCATCAGCGAAATCCGGCTCCCGAGGTTGGCCAGCGCGTGCCGGATCTCCGATTGGAAGACGACGATGAGCGCAAACACAACGTACGGCAGCAGCGTGCTGAGCAGCCAGTTCAGGGTCCGCAATTCCCCCAGCCGCGCAAAATAAAAAGCCAGCGCGAGCGTAGCCACCCCGACCAGCATCGGCGCCGCTCTCGTCCCCCGCACCAGCACCAGAAACTGGTAGATCAGGATCGCGACCAGCACGATGTCGATGATCGAGATGACCGAGATGTGCGACCACACCTGCGCCAGCGTCACGCCACCCTCACGTCGGAACTTGAATTCGCCTTCATTCTAATGCAGCCCCGCCGATAACGTGGAATAGCTTCGCACTGAGGAAAGGCCGCCGATTTAAAACCGCATCCTCGTACTTGGGGTTTCCCCTGTGCTTCTCTGTGTCCTCTGTGGTAAAGCTTTTTCTTTTTTGCGGCAACCTCATCCGGGGTATAACGAACCGCGTTTCAAGTGAAATCGTTCTAATGTGGAACGTTTCTTTCGCGACCTGACCCTAACGTAAGTCCGCCCGACCTCTTACGGATTATGACTCGCCGGATTCCGTTTCGCTGCTCTCGGTCCCAGTCACGCGGGCGCGAACCCGTCCCCGAGCCAACCTTGCCGACAGCTCATCCCCAGCTTCAAGTCGCGCCGCATCTTTCACCAGCCGGCCTTCCGCATCGAACACCAGCGCGTATCCGCGATTCAGAATCGCAACCGGCGAAAGCGCCTCCAGGCTTGCGGTTCGGCGATCCAGCGCCCCGCGGCTCCCGAGCAACCGCGTGTGCGTGACGGCGGCCAGATTCGCAACCTGAGCCTCCAGCCGCTGCCGCACCGCAGCCAGACGGCGGCGTGCGTCGTAGTGTTGGACGGCCGCAGCAACGCCTTCCCAGCGCCGATGGCAGCGCTCCAGAAGTTGACGTTCCGCCTTTTCCAGTCGAAAGCGCTGTTCATCCAGTTTCTGCTGTCGCCGGTGGATGCCGTCCATCATGCGCGCGAACGCTCCCTGCTGCGCCCGCTCGCTCAGCTCCTGACGCGCCATCAGCAGCCGGTACCGCACAGCGTGCTCCAGCCGCCGGTACAAATCCTCCGCCTGCGCTTCGATCTCCTGTCGCGACCGGATCACCAGCTCCGCCGCCGCCGATGGCGTAGGCGCCCGCAGATCGGCGACAAAATCCACAATCGTGAAATCTGTTTCATGCCCAATCGCCGAAATCACGGGGATCTTCGACTCCGCAACCGCCCGCGCCAGACCCTCATCATTGAAACAAGCCAGGTCTTCGGCCGAGCCTCCGCCGCGCGCGATAATGATGACCTCGACCGCACTTCCGCGACGGAATTCTTGATGAAAGCATCGCAGCCCGGCCATCACCTCGCCCGGCGCCGCGTCCCCCTGCACCTGCGCCGGATAGATCAGCACATTCGCCGAACGATGCCGCCGCGCCAGGATGTTCAGAATGTCCTGCAGCGCCGCCCCCTGCGGTGAAGTGATGATGCCGATTCTCTGCGGCAACGGCGGGATCGCCTTTTTTCGCGACGCCTCGAACAATCCTTCCGCCTGCAATCGCGCCTTCAACTGTTCGAACGCCAACTGCAGAGCGCCCGCGCCCTTCGGCTCCATGAATTCAGCCGAGATTTGCAGCTCCCCGCGATCTTCATACACCGTGATGCGGCCGCGAACCGTGACGTGCAATCCATTCTCCGGACGAAACCGCAGCAGTTTCGCCGACGACCGGAACATCACCACCCGAATCTGCGCGCTCTCTTCCTTCAAAGTGAAATACAAATGCCCGGAATCGGGAATGCGAAGATTGGATATTTCCCCTTCCACCCAGCAATCCGAATATTGCCGTTCAACCAGCGACCGCACCGCCGAAACCAAAGCCCGCACCGTCCAAACATGCCGCTCCGGAGCCCGAAACTGAAATCCGAGTTGGTCCGCCGTGTCCATGAATTTCAGTATGACGCTTCAGCTCACCTTCAGCTTGCTACGGATGGGGCGTGATCGCGACGATGGTGATAACGGGAGTCCGTTTCTTCTTGCCCTTGGTTTCATCGGGGCCGTAATGCCAAAAAATGCGGTACGCGCCGGGGGTGTCATTTTGAGCATACGCTTCGAACACTTTCTCGCCCTTGGCACCATTCAGGGACGTGAACTCGTGCGTATTAAGGCTTGGATGGCGCGGATCTATTTCCAGGTAACCGATGGCCTTCCGCACCTGCTCGAAGATCGCAGCCTTCGACGCCGCATTTTCGAGCGCCGTATACTGCTTATCCGCCGTGGGCGTGAATCTAATTTTCCGATGCAAGCCTATTCCTTGGCGTGCTTGGCAAACGAGCCGCGATAAAGGGTCTTCCCGTCCGCCGACTCCCTCAACCCTCGCTTGACGCTGGCCAGGGCCTCGGCGTTTTCATAAAGCCACATTTCAGAGGCAGGAACAGCCTTTACCGGATCGAGAATGAGTTGACCGAGGCTATTGCGGTAGATGTTATAAGCCGTGGCGCCACTGCTGGCCTCTCCCAGCGACAGGCGCTTTTTAGCGTCGGGTTGCGCAAACTCTGAGATCAACTTGAAATCCGATTTCTTAATCACCGCAGAAGTTGACATGGGGAAAGAATACCACTAGTGGGAGTATATTTCAAGTGGGCTCTGCCTACTGTGGGAACTTCCCCGCTGCGGTGGAGCGACAATTCAGGATTTGTCGCGAAAACTCACCAGATAGCCCGCTACCGCTTCAGCCGCCCAATCAAAAAGAGAACAATGGAAACCACGACACTAATCAGGATGCAACTCGCCAGCGGAAAATAAAAAGTACCGTTCTTGCCCCGATAAAGAAAATCCCCCGGCAGCCGTCCCACCGCCAACCCCGTCCGCCCCAGCAGCATGACGATCCCTCCAATCACCACCAAGGCCACGCCCAGCACCACCAGAATCCGTCCCATCTCCGCCATGCTGAGAGTGTAACCCCGTGGATTGCGAAACTACATTGGGGATAGTTGGTCTAATTTGGTTTCGTAAACTATCCATCCGGCGCGCCTATAGACCGAGTTCCTCCAGGACGGATGCGCTACAATGTTGTCGCTTTCAGGGTCAAGAAGGAAAATTCCAGACTAGTTCGAGGAGATAGCATATGAAGCGATCGGGAATGATTTTGTGGGTTTGCCTGGTGTTGGCGGCGGCGGCGATGGCGCAGATGGAGACACCCAAGCCGGCTCCGGAATTGAAGAAGTTGGACGCAATGGCGGGCACCTGGGCGCTCAATGGTGACATGAAACCAGGGCCGATGGGCCCGGGCGGCCCGATGATGGAACTGGAGAAGTGCGAGTGGATGGAGGGGGGCTTTTTCTTGGTTTGCCACTCGGATTTCAAGATGGAAAAGATGGGCAATGGCGTGGGCTTGTCGGTGCTGGGATATTCCACCGATGACAAGGCGTTCACCTATCGCGAATTCAACAGTTGGGGTGAGTTCGAAGACTCCAGGGGCACGGTCGATGGCGATACTTGGACATGGACCAGCGACGAAAAAATGGGCACCACGACCGTTAAGGGGCGGTTCACGATGAAGATAACGTCACCAACGTCATACAACTTTATGTTCGAGATGTCGCCCGATGGAACCAAGTGGACCACCGTGATGGATGGGAAGGCGACGAAGAAGTAGCTGTCTCGGGACAACCCGCGCTAAGGTGTCAATTTGAAAACAGTGCCGCACCCGGGCGTGCCCGGTCTGACGCCGCACACCCCGATGCCACCAGCGGTCGTCGTGCCATAGAGGTTGCCCTGCCCATCGAAGACCATCGCCGCAGTGGGTAATGCTCCATCGCTGCAGTTCGACTGAGAACAAAAGTTGTACAGCACCGTTTCACTACCGGAAGGGGTCACCTTGAAAGTCGTGCCGCAACCCTGATCGTAGCAATCCATGGTCGAGTTGCCCCCGCCGTAAGTTGTTCCATACAGATTGCCCTGGTTATCCATGACCAGGCCGCCATAGGGAGCGGCGCCGTCCGGCGTGCCGCTAAAGCTGTGGAGCACCGTTTCTTCGCCAGTTGGGCTCAGCTTGAATACCGTGCCGTAGCCGTATGCGCCACCGCCCGCCGTTGTGCCATAGAAGTTGCCTTGCGCGTCAAGGATCAAGCCCGCATTGGGATTCGCTCCGTCAATGCAGTTCGGCTGCGAGCAGAAACTGGCTAGCACCGTTTCCGTGCCAGAGGGAGTCAGTTCATATGCCACGCCCGCCCAGTTGTTGCCGCCTAAGCTGGTTGTGCCGTAAAGATTGCCCTGCGCGTCGAGAATTACGCCCCCAAGGGGACTCGCCCCGTCCGCGCCTGCGGTGAAGCTGTAGAGCACGTTCTCCGTCCCCGACGCGGCCAGCTCAAACACAGTTCCCCAATAGTGAGCGCCGCCCTCCTCGGTCGTGCCATAAAGATTGCCCTTCGAATCCACTGTCAGGCCGGCTACCGGAAATGCGCCGTCGGGATAATGGCAAAATTGGTGGAGAACTTTGCCTTTACGCTGTTTTTTCAGCACAAAGACTGAGCCGTAATGGCCGCCGAGATAGCATCCCTTCTTTCCCGTGCCGCGAGTTGTGCCATAGAGATTACCCTTTGCATCGACGATGACTCCTCCCATCGGGAAAGCATTATTCCCGGAGAAGAAGTGGTGAAGTACTATTTCCTGTCCGCTCGGAGTCAGCTCAAAGGCGATTCCACACCCGTCCTGAAGACAGCCGCCGTAACGGAGGCTGCGGTCTGCGGTTGTGCCATAAATATTGCCTTGCGCATCCAGGGTCACACCGGCGTAGGGATTGAATCCGTCGCTCGGGCTGCCCGCGAAGCTATAGAGCGTGGTGAGGGTTTGAGCGCGTGCCGGCGCAGCGGCAGTGACCAGCGACTCCAGAACGGCAGCAAGCAACAGGAATCCGAGGCCGATCCTTTTCGTTGAAGAGTGAATGCCTGTCATATGTTCTCCTCTCTGCGAATGACCCGTGCTTTCGTTTGCATTTGATCCTTTTCGCCTCAGGGGGTGTGCATCTCAACCGGCGGGAACTGCGCTTCGGAGAGGCGAGATTTGTTCTCGGAAATTATCCTACCTTTCCGACTACGGTGGCGAAGAAAAAATGGGCTCGTCAGCGATGGCAGCTCTCAAAGAGTAGAAGCGCCGGACGGAGTTCTGTCGGGGGTCTGTAGATTGTTGTCGCTAAATCCCCACTACACCAATAACGCTCGGCGCCGGGCCTTCTTTGAATGAGTGGGCGGGCACCGGCCCAGCTTATGCCCTTCGTAGAGCATTGCTCATTTTGCTGTAAAGGGAGCCGCGAACCGGTAGGGCACGGCTTCAGCCTTGCCGTTCGGGAGGGGGGTACCCCCCTGTACGAGAATCCCAACTCCGGACGCCGCGGAAGAAAGCGCGACGCGGAACTGAACCACGCCATTGGCGTCATCCAGTCCGCCGGAGTCCGCACCACAATGGCCGCGTGCCGGGTCGCTGGACAGGTCAATTTGGCTTTGCAGCGGGCTCTGGCTGGCGGATTTTCGCCCACTTACTAACCAACAGCTTTGCTATCTTCCCCGCTGCAGCTGCTCCATCAACGGCTGTGACTTTGCCGGAATCAAGAACGATGGAAGTCTTCGAATCGGTTACGGAGTAAGTGAACGTGTACGTGAATAAGGGGCGGTCGATGGAAATCAGTAAATCGGCAAGACGCATGTCTTTGACGAGCGTCAATCCAAGCTTTTCGAAATCCTTCTGCGTCACCAGTTCCTTTTCCAGGGTTTCAGGAGTGAAATACATGCTCCGGGTGGCAATATGGAGAGTTTTTGCAGCACGAAGAATATCCCGCGGATTAGCGGAAGCAATGACGGCAGATGACGGCGACGGCCGATTCATCGGCATTTGTAACGCCGCGCCGCTTCCAAGCGCCAGATTGCCGGTGCTGTCGGCGAGCCCAATCACTGTTTCGATAGGTACCGCAAATCCCGCGCCGGATTCAAGCCCTCTGGTGATGATTCCAACAAGAGCACCCCGTGAGTCTACGAGTGGGCCTCCGCTTGCCCCATGGCCGACTGGGGCCGTGAATTGCAGTACCCTGAAATCGTGCCCAGCTCCCGGTATTTCATCCGCTAGTCGTGACGCCGCAAAGATCCCCTTGCTCGCGCTCCATCCGAGGCCGTTGGAATTGGATACTACGAAAGCCGCTTCACCCGGCTTAGGTTCCGCTCCCGACCCAACGGGAAGCGTGGGCAGGCCTCTGGCGGAAATTCTTATTGCCGCCACATCTCGCCGTTCATCGGATCCGATTAGTACCACTTGGTCGTATACATCGCCCGTGTGCAAGCGCACTTGCAACTCTCGAGCGTCCTTGATCGCATGATACGCGGTGAGTATGACTCCGTCTGGTCGCACAATAACGCCCGTGCTAATAGAACTAAGCCTTCCCGCTCCTTCGCCGGACAGGATAACCACGGTGGCGGCGCTAACGCGGGCAACGAGTTCGGCATCGGCAGGATTGTCCTGAGCGAGGGCAGTACAGGAAAATAATGAGAGAGCAAGTATCAGGATACAAATGCGATTCATCCGAAAATCTCCGTAATCGATTTCAAAAGCGGCACCAATTATACGTCCGACTCGCCCCTGCCCCCTGCTGCGCGAGTTTACTCCGCAAAGCGCCGCCGCTCTCGTCCCACCTCTCTCCGAACCGCAAATCATGCGCTAAACTCAAAGCAGCCCAAGCCGACGCATGCGCAAAGCCACCATTCTGTTCAATCCCAACTCCGGACGCCGCGGAAGAAAGCGCGACGCGGAACTGAACCACGCCATTGGCGTCATCCAGTCCGCCGGAGTCCGCACCGAGCTTACGGTTTGCCGCTCCAGCCAGGAAGCGACCGACAACGCCCGCTGCGCCGTGGCCGCCGGCACCGACACCGTCTTTGCCTGCGGAGGCGATGGCACCATCCACGATGTCATTCAGGCACTGGCCGGAACCGAAGTCGCTCTGGCCGTGCTTCCGCTCGGCACCGCGAATGCTCTCGCCCACGATCTCAAAATCCCGTTCCGCCCCAGCGCTGCGGCCCAGGCCGCCGTCGATGGCAAGGTCCGCCGCATCCCGCTCGGCCGCATTGAGTACGAGGATTTCAACGGCAAATCTTCCGCCCGCTACTTCACCGTAGCCGCCGGAATCGGCGTGGACGCGCACCTGTTCTACAAACTGACCGCGCAGCTCAAGAATCGCTCGGGCATGACCGCCTACTATCTCAAAGCCTGGCAGTTGTGGGCGACCTATAACATGCGCCGCTTTGAGGCCGAATATTCGAACGGAAGCGGACACCGCCAGCGCGCTTCGCTGACTGAACTCCTGGCGGTAAGAATCAAATTTTTCGGAAACGTTCTGCGCGAACTGGTTCCCGGAGCGTCGCTAGACTGCAACGATCTCCGCGCCGTAATGTGCCGCACCGCCAGCCGCAACTCCTATCTGCAATATGTAGCCGGAGCGCTGCTCGGCCGCCAATGGAACATCGACGGCATCGATCTGGTCAGTTGCTCGGAGGTAGTCTGCCACTTGCCGGAGAAAACTGGTAGCCAGAATGGTAGCGAAGACCGCGTCTATGTCGAGGCCGACGGCGAGCTGCTAGGCCGCCTGCCCGCCCGCATGACGATCGAGCCCGATGCCCTGTCCCTGGTAGTTCCCGCATAACCGTGTATTAGAGACGGGGCTTGCCCGAGGTCAGAGGTTAGAGGTCAGATTGCAGAGGTAGCATCGGTCTTTACCTCTGCAACCTGACCTCTGACCTCTGCAATCCCTCTTTCAGCTAAACTCTCTTCAGCTCTCATGGAACCCGTCACCCACTTCCTATTCGGCGCCGCCATGGGCCGCGCCGGACTCAACCGCAAGACCGCGCTCGCCACCGCCACCTTAACCCTCGCCGCCGAAGCCCCCGACCTCGACGTCTTCAGCCGCTTCGGAGGCTCCGCCTTCGGCTTAAACCATCACCGCAGCTTCACTCATTCGTTCCTCGGCATCCCGCTCGTGGCCGCCGTGGTTGTAGCGTTCATCTATCTTCTCTGGCGTCTCCGCGGCCGCAAGACCCGCAATCCCAACCTTCCCCCGCGCTGGGGATTGCTCTTCGCCTACGCCTGCCTCGCCGGCCTCAGCCACCTTCTCCTCGACTTCACCAACAACTACGGATTGCGTCCCTTCTGGCCGTTCTCCGAACGCTGGATTTCCTGGGACATCGTCTTCATTGCCGATCCCGTCATCCTGGTCATTCTCGCGCTCGGCCTGATTCTCCCCGCATTGTTTTCGCTCATCGACGAAGAGATCGGCGCCCGCAAAAAAGGCCCGCACTCGGCGCCTGCCGGAAGATTGGCCGCGACCCTCGCGCTGCTCGCCGTCTTCGCCTGCTGGGGATTGCGCGACTTCGAGCATCGCCGCGCCGTCGCCGCCCTCCAGTCCCGCACTTACAACGGAGCCGATTCCATCCGCGTTTCCGCTTATCCCTACTGGGTCAACCCCTTTCGCTGGCACGGCGTAGTGGAAACGCCCGCTTTCTTCGCCACCACGGACGTCGATTCGCTCGCGCCCGAGGTCGATCCCGAAGCCCAAATGCAGATTCTCTACAAGCCCGAAGAGACGCCCATCACTCTAGCCGCCAAGAAATCCTACCTCGGACGCGTCTACCTGAGTTGGGCCCAGTATCCCATAACCGAAACCGAACAGCTCGCGGACGATCCCGCCGTCGTCACCGCGAACGACTCGATCGGCAGCGCCCGCGCCGCCTACGTAGTCCGCTTCCGCGATCTCCGCTACGACTATCCCGGACGCAACGCCCGCGCCACTCTCGGCGCGACCGTGTCTTTAACCCGCGATCTCCAAGTGCTGGACGAACGCTTCGGCATGGGGAGCCGCCATCAGGCCAGCAATAGGGAATGAGTCAAACCTCACTTCTGGGGAGACAACACACCCGTCTCTGGAGGCAACAGACCCGTCTGCCGCATCACCTTCAGCATGTCGAACACATTCCACTCTTCACAAATCTTGCCGTCTTTGAAGCGAAAGATCGTCATCCCGTCACTCTCGATCTTCTTGCCCGTTGCCGGGAACCCCATCCCTGCCTGTGTGTTCGTGCCGCTCACAGTAAAATGCACGACGACCAGATCCTTCTCCGCGACCATCCGGTTCACCCTGAAGCTCATGTCCGGCAAAGCCTTGCGTTCTCCCCGGGCATAGGCCAGATCCTCCTCAAGTGTGAAAGTGCGGTCGCCGGCATGGGCCACGAAGTCCTTGCAATGAAACTCCCCGTACTTGTCGAGTTGCCCCTGGCTCAGCACTTCCTCGAAAAAGCTTCGGGCAACCGCCTTGTTTCTCTCCTGCTCGCTGCCTGACTGAGCCAGACCCGGCAGGCGGATCGCCAACAGCAATAGCAACAACCAACCTTTGCGCATATCGTTCTCCTTGGCTGTGAAACCTCTCATGACTGGGTCTCACGGATTTCCATAATTAACGTAACATGTGTTACAGTAATTCGTCAAGGAGTTTCCCAATGGCAAGGCCTCCCAATCCGCGCATTCGCGAAAAGCTCCGCAGCCAGGCCGTCGATTACGTGTTCTCCCACGGAGTCGGCGACCTCGCCCTTCGCCCTTTGGCGAAAGCCCTGAACACCAACGCTCGAATGCTGGTCTATCACTTCGGCTCGCGGGAAGGATTGATGCGCGAGATCCTCGCCGGCGTGCGCGAACGTGGTGATACGCTCATAACGGCCTGGTTCGAGGCCGGGAAGAACCCGCGCACGCTATCCGAGTTCCTGCGCTGGTACTGGCAGCAGTGGATGAGCGCCCCTCGGGTGCGGCCCGCAATACGCCTGATCTTCGAGTTGTACGCGCTGGCGCTGCGAAACCCGCGCGCCTACCCCGGCGTCCTCGAAGCTCCGCTCGCCTACTGGCAGAAACTCACGAAGAAGGCCGGCCTGCGCTCGGAGTTCGAAGCTGCCGAAGCGACTCTGCTCCTGGCCGCCACCCGAGGTCTGCTCCTCGACCTCTGCGCCACCGGAGATCGGGCCCGCGTCGGACGGGCGATGCAATTGCTGATTCACTTTGTCGAATCGCGTTACGAGCATAAACCCGCCAGGACGGCGAAACGGAAGCCCCATCGATAGTGGACGAACTGGTTTGAACACGCCACACGCTGAGATCGAGTTAGCGGATAGTGTCCTAATTTTGTTTTTCCACCACCGAGTCACGGAGACACAGAGAAACCCAACTGCTTGACAATACCTTCCATTCTGGCCTTACGGGTTCAGGGTTTTCTCCGTGACTCCGTGACTCCGTGGTGAAAAATGGCAAATTAGGACACGACCAGTTAGCGGAGTCGCTTGACCGGCAGCATCCGCTCGCGCAACAATCCTAAATAGCTCCGACGAGGTGATTATGCTGGCTTACGTGTTTGTGCTTTTTGCGGTCGCCGTTCGTTTTATGCCCCACCCTCTGGCCTTTACTCCGGTTGCGGCGGCCCTGCTCTATTTTGGCGCGCGCGGTCCGCGTCGTCAGCTATGGGTGCCCTTGGCGCTGCTGGCCGCTTCTGACGTCATCCTCACCAAGATCGTCTACTCCTATCCCCTCACCTGGGACCATTTCGTGACCTGGGCCTGGTATGCGGCGATCTTGTGGCTCGGCAGCCAACTGCGCGAGAACGCCAACTGGCTGCGGATCGGCGGAGCCGCGCTCGCCAGTTCCGTCTCTTTCTTCGTGGTCAGTAATTTCGCTGTCTGGGCATGCTGGAACATGTATCCCAAGACCCTCTCCGGCCTGATGACTTGTTACGCCGCCGGCCTGCCCTTCTTCCGCCGCGGATTCGCCGGCGACATGCTCTTCACCGCCGTCATGTTCGGCGTGCCCGCAGTCGCCACCGTGATCGCCCGCTCCCTCCACAAGCCCCACGGAGCCGCCGCCTAGCTCAGGTGGAGGGCGCCCCGTCCTTGTGTCTGCGTGTTTTGATGCGGCAGGAGGGCGCCCCGTCCTTGTGTCTGCGTTCTTTGCAGACACAGAGCCTGCCCTGAGCGCAGCCGAAGGGGCGGGGATTTTGACCTCGTTCATCACCGTCCGAACGCTGTCCGCTCCCTGTCGGAAGCGACTCGCCGCATCCCCTCCGCCAGGCCCGCTCCCCCGCCTCCGCGAAATCTTGTCAAGCCCCTGTTTTCGCGATTTTCCCCGTAACCCGCTGGATTCACTGGGAAAATAAAGTCGGAAAACCTGTCCGCCTGGTAGGTCCAAATTGATAGAATAGAACTATAGAGAAGAAAAGGGTGCGGATCTCTCCTGCACCCTTTTTCATGGGCTCTCCTGTAGTCCCCGGTCGCCCGTAGCCAGGCCTCAGCTCCCCAGCTTTCACCGACGGCTGATGGCCGATAACTGACCCCTAACTCCTTATTCCGGAATACTTTACCTCTAAGTCCTCTAAACTCAAAGACTCAGCGGGATTTCCCGTCTAAGTCTTTGATTCCAAAAGACCGAGGGTAGAGTTTTTTCTGGATTAGTAACTCAAGAGTACATAGTCCAACAAAGCCCCGCGCCCGCTCAACCAAAAACCGAAATCTGAGAACCAAACTCCCAAGGAGTCGAAAAATGCCGTCCTATCCGGTAAATATCCGTCGCTGTCAGCATATTAAAGTCAACGGCACTCAGTGCGGTTCGCCCGCCTTGCGCGACGAGAAATGTTGTTACTATCACACCCAATGCCGCCAGACCAGGTTGCACGTTTGCGTGAATCCTAATGGGTATCCCACTCTGACCCTCCCGGAGCACGAAGAAGACGGCGCTCTCCGCGTCGGAACCATCTCCCTCCCCACCCTCGAGGACGCCAACTCTGTCCAGGTCGGACTGGCCGATGTCATGCGCCTGCTCCTGACCAACCAGATCGATCACCGCACCGGCGCGCTCCTCCTCCATGCCCTTCGCACCGCCGCCATCAACGTCAAGTTCACTTCCTTGGAGCCTAGGCAGCCCACTCACGTCGTCATTGACCGCGAGTCCGTCGCCCAGCGTCCCCTTGGAGCTACCGCCTGGTCGATGGAGGAAGGCCGCGACTACGACGAGGTGAAGAACGGCGACGGCGAGAAGAACCACACGGACAAGAGCGGCACGGACAAGAGCGGCACGCAGAAGAGCGACGCGGAAAAGAGCGGCGCCGAGAACGAGGGCGAACGGTTTATGGCGGCTTTGCAGCGCCTGACCGTTGGCAGGATGCTTGACCCGGACTTCCTGGACAAACCGCATCCCACCCCCGAAGGCGCTCGCTAGTACCGTGACCGCATGATGATTACGGCGGGGAAAATGAGTAGCGCCGGCATCTTGCCGGCTGTCCCGAGAGCCTGCCCTGAGCTTGCCGAAGGGGCGTCTCGCCCTCGGCGCGGAGGAAGATCGCGCTAACTTCCTCCAACCTTCGCCGTCCAACTCGCAAGGAGGCCGTCATGCTTGTTCGGCTGCCGGTAGTCCTACTCCTGCTCGCTTTTTCCCTCCCACTCGCCGCCGCCGACCGGGTTCAGTTGACGCTCGACACCAGCGAAGCCGACCAGGTGCTGGCCATCCTCGCGCTTCGCAGCCAGGGCAAGCCCGTCCCCGACTCCGAGTGGCAGAAACTGTTCGCCACTGCTCCCTACCAGCGTCTCAAGCAGCGAGAGAAAGCGATCGGGGAAAAGTTCCACGACCCAACCATCGCCTTCAGCGACGACGACTTCAAACACTTCGTCCTCTCTGACGATCTGCTCCCGCATGCCGCCGCGCTTTCGAGCACCCTCGAGCGCTGGAAGAAAGCCGATCTGCGCGGGGACGCCAACCGGGTCCTCGCCTATCTGCCCGCCGACGCAACCCTCCGCGCGAAGGTGTATCCCGTCATCAAGCCGGGTATCAACAGCTTCGTCTGGGAGCTTTCCTCCGACCCCACGATCTTCCTCTATCTCGACTCGGAGGTGAGCCGCGAGAAGTTCGAGAACAACGTGACCCATGAACTGCACCACATCGGTCTCGGCAGCGTCGGCCCCATCTACGACGGGAAGATCGCCGCCTTGCCGGAACCTGCTCACACGGCCGCCGACTGGATGGGCGCTTTTGGCGAGGGCTTTGCCATGCTCGCTGCCGCCGGAGGGCCCGACATCGACCCGCACGCTGCCAGTTCGCCCAAGGAGCATGCCCGCTGGGTACATGACATGGGCCAGTTCAACGACGATCTTCGCGCTGTGAACCAGTTCTTCCTCGACGTCCTGAACGCCAGGTTTGCCAGCCGCGATGCCATGGAAGAGAAGGGCGGATCGTTCTACGGCATCCAGGGCCCGTGGTACACCGTCGGCTACAAGATGTCGGCGATGGTTGAGCAGCGCTTTGGCCGGCCGGCCCTGATCGGCACCATGCTCGATCCGCGCTGCCTGCTCGTGCTCTACAACCGTGCAGCCGCGGAGCAGAATGCCGCCGGCAAACCGCCTCTGCCTCTGTGGTCCGAGGACGTCCTCACCGCCGTCCACGCGGGCACGTGCGAATGAAGACCGTGTGGCGCGGACACTCCTGTCCGCGTCTTGGCAGCGAATCCGAGGTCACGGCAGATAGAAGTGTCCGCGCCACATGCAAGTCCGCTGGCCGGTGCTGACCGGCAATCGACTCAGCCGGTCAGTCGAGTTTCTTCCGAGCGCAGCGCGGAACTCTTCCCTGCTGCGTTCTTATTCTCCGCCTTCTTCCGCTTCGCCCGCCGCCACACCAGCCACGCCACAACTGCCGCGCCCACGCCCGCCAGAATCCACCAGAAGTGGTGAGCGAAAAGGCTCCCCGTCAACGTCACAATCTGCGGACCGAACCATATCGTCAGCAGCGCCTCAATCAGAAAGCGCACAAACCGTCCCAGGAAAATCGCCAGCAGAAAATGTGCGAAGTTCATCTCAAACGCCGCCGCCGCCAGCACAAAAATCTTGAAAGGCGCGGGCGGCGGCAACATCGCCGGAAACATCAGCGCCCAGAATTCATGTCGATCGAAGGATTCGTGAATCTTCTCGAACCGCTCCGCCGAAAGCCGCTTGCGCAACAGCACCTCGCCGCCCGTGTATCCGATTACGTAGAGAACGATGCTTCCCAGCGCCGACCCGGCCGAGCCCAGCAGCACATACATCAGGAACCGCGAGCGGTCGTGGTAAACGTAGCCCACGAAAATCGGATCCAGCGGCATGCCCAGGAACGAGCCATCCACCGCCGCAAACGCCAGCATCCCCCACGGCCCCAAAGGCGCAAGCAAGTGCTTGATCCAGTCGCCGTAAGCGTGGACAAAATGTTTGATCTTGTTCAAATGAGTACGACCAGTTTACGCGAGAAGCGGAGACCGCCCTTCGCTGTTCGTCGTTCGCTGTTCGCCAACCGCCCCAGTTAGCGTCAACAGTTCATTTCGACAGCTCGCAGAATATGTCTTAGCGAACGACGCGCCTTTGCGAATAGCGAACGACGAACAGCGAACGACGCTGTCACTCATGCCCCGTCCGCCCCGCAATCAACTCCAGCGCATGCGGCAGCAAATCCATCACCGCCTCCAGCGACTCGACCGCTCCCGCCGGACTGCCGGGCAAATTCAGGATCAGGCTCGTTCCCCGGACGCCGCACACCGCGCGGCTCAGCGCCGCAAATCGCGTCTTGCGCGCTCCCTGGATTCGCATCTGCTCGGCGATCCCTTCCACCAGCCGCTCGCACACCGCGCTCGTCGCCTCCGGTGTCACGTCCCGCGGAGCAATCCCCGTCCCGCCCGTGGTCACCACCAGCCGAGCCGACCCGCACATCTCAATCAGTTTTTCCTGAATCGCGGCGCGCTCGTCTGCCACTACGCTGCGCACGACCACCTGAAAACTGCGCCGCCCCAGCGCTTCCGCCACGGCCGGACCGGAGAGATCCGCCTTTTCGCCGCGCGAACACGAATCGCTAACCGTCAGCACCGCCGCCCGCATGCGATCGAGTATCGAGGCATCAGGTGTCGAGGAGGACATCTTCACCCTCAGCCGCCTCGTCCCGCTGCGCCTCGTCCAGTAGCCGCAATCCTTCCATCAGCAGCCCCTGCGTATTCAGCGTCGTCGTTTCCTGCGACGACTTGCCGTTGAAATCGATCTGGAAGCTTCCCTCCGTCCAGCGCAGCACTTTGAAAACCGCCGCGTCTCCCGTAATCGGACCATACGCGGCGTGCTTGGCCTGCCCCTGGTTGAAATAGATCTCGCACTTGTCGTCGCCATTGGTCATCGTCAGCAGGCAACTCTTGCGTCCCATCTCCAGCGATTGCACCAGGTCAATCACGTTCATCTGTGCCAGGCTGCCGCGCAACACCCCATCGGTCGACGCCGCCTTGCTCAGCTTTTCCAGCGCGATCCTGTCCACCACCCGCTTGATTTTGTGCGTGGCGTCTTTCAGGAAGAAAGGCTTTTCCAGGTAGTCTTCGATCGGGTCCTGCAGCGACAATCGTTCGCTGATGTCGCCTTTGGTGGCCATCAGGATCACCGCGATCCCAGCCGTTGCCGGCCTGCTCTTCAGCTTTTCCAGCAACTGACGCCCATCCATGCCCGGCATCCGATAGTCGCTGATCAGCACATCCGGCACGTCATCGACCGCCTTCAACAACGCATCGGCAGCGTCGGTCGCAACCGTCACCTCGCCCAGCGCCGAGAGCGCCTGCTGCAGCATCCCCAGCACCATCGGGTTGTCGTCCACTACCAGGATCTTGACGTCGCTCGCCATAGAAAACTATTCCCTCTTGCCGCTTCTCCGGTAGTCTCCGCTCTTGCCTCCCGACTTCCGTTCCAGCACAACTTCCCTGATTTCTATGCCCTTGTCGAGCGCCTTGCACATGTCGTACACAGTCAGCGCCGCTACGCTGGCCGCGACCAGCGCCTCCATCTCCACGCCCGTCTCCGCCGTAGTCTTCACTTTTGTCGCAATAGAAACGCCATTCTCGCACACGCGCAGGGTCACAGCAATGTGCGACAGCGCCACCGGATGGCACATCGGAATCAACTCCGCCGTCCGCTTCGCCGCCATGATTCCCGCCGTCCGCGCCACCTCCAGCGGGTCTCCCTTCGGATTCTCCGGCAGCGCCCGCAGCACCTCCGGCGTCATCCGAACGAAGGCGCTCGCCTCCGCTTCTCGCGCCGTTCGCGCCTTCGACGACACGTCCACCATCCGGGCCCGGCCCTGCGCGTCGTAGTGAGAAAGTCTTTTCGGCATCATCAACAGGTTATCGCACCCGCCCGCGCAGCTGTGGGAAAACTGGATCTCGCGCCTGATTTTGGGTGGCGCAGCGGTTTACCGCTGCGATTCAGGCGCCCAATTCCTGCGGCTTTAGCCTCTGAGGTTCGCCTTTCATCGCATCAACAACGGCACCCATTCTCCCGCCTCAATCCGCTCCCGCTCCGGAGGAATCACCACATAGCAGTTCGCCCCCGCCAGCGCAGCGATGTCGCCCGACCCCTGCCACCGAGCCAGCTCCACCTCGGCATTCTCAAACTCTCCCGAAAGCACCGCCGGCACGAACCGCTTCAATCCTGTCTTCGTCCGTATCTCCGATTTCAGCCGCGCCCGCAGAAAGACCAACCGCCGCGGCGTCATCCCCGCCAGCGCTTCGACCATCGGCCGAGCCAACAACTCGAAAGTCACCATGGTAGAAACCGGATTCCCTGGCAGCCCAAAAAAACACTTCTTGTGTGGCGCGGGCGCCCTCGCCCGCGTGTCCGCAGCGACTTCGCCATCAGCGCAGGCGGGGAAGCCCGCGCCACACGAACCAAACACAACCGGCCGCCCAGGCTGAATCTCCACTCCCGTAAAATAGAATTCCGCCTTCAACTCCCCGAGGACCTGCTCCACCAGATCGTACTTCCCCATGGAAACGCCGCCCGTCAGCAACAGAAGATCGCACGCCAATCCTTCTTCGATCCAAGCCTCTTCAATCAAGGCCCGCAGCCGCCGCGGCTCATCCGGAGCGATCCCGAGCCGCACCGCCTCCCCGCCTGCATTCTGAACCTGCGCCGCCAGCGAATACGAATTCGAATTCCGAATCTCGGCCGGCCCCGGCATTACGTCAATTTCCACCACTTCGTCCCCGGTCGAAAGCACCGCCACGCGCGGCTTCCGGAAAACCTGCACCCGGCTCTTGCCCACCGATGCTGCAATCGCGATGCCCGCGTGATCTAGCCGCCGCCCTCGATCCAGCAGCACTTGTCCCGCAAGCGCTTCCGCTCCACGCGGCACAAAGTTCTCGCCGCGACTCACGCCACGTCGAATCTCCACGAACTTCTCGCCGAGGGTGTCATATCCGAGGGTGTCACATCCGAGGGTGCCCCATCCTAACGTCGCGTTCTTTGCGACGTTAGGGTGGGAACTCAGTGCGGTCGAAGTATGCTCCACCATCACCACCGCGTCCGCACCCGTCGGCAGCGGAGCCCCCGTCATGATCCCAACCGCCTGCCCGCGCCCGACCGAGCACACTCCCGGTTCCGGCCACTCGCCCGCCTTCACCTCGCCCACCACCTCAAGCTGCGCCGGAACCTCCGCCAGGTCCGCCGCCCGCACCGCATATCCATCGCGAGTAGCCCGATCAAAAGGAGGAAAGTTGCGATCCGCCACAATCCCCTCCGCCAGCACCCGCCCCAACCCCGCCAGCAGATCCACCGTCTCCACTCCTGCCGGACACAAGCCAACCGCATGTCGCTCAACCAGGTGTCGAGCCTCTTCAAAGCTCACCACTCCAGCCGCAGGAGCTACGGAAGAAGAAAAGGGATGGGAAGAAGAAGGCATGCAAAGAATCATACGCCGCAGGATTCTGCCAGGCAGAAAGGGCGAGAGCAAGGATGCCGTTCTGAGAACTGGCAACTGCGTACTGGCAACTGGCAACTGACCTACCGCGCCAATTCCTGCCCCAACACCGTCGCATTGCTGGCGAAGCAAAGGCCGGTTTCCAGATCCACCAGGCCCGAGCGGACAAGTTTCGCGATCTCGCCGTCGAAGTGCTGCATGCCTTCATTTTCGCTGGCCTTGATCGCGTCCAGCAGCGTGCGGCCCGGCCGCTCGCCTTGTTCAATGCAATCGCGAGTGCGCGAGTTGGATTTCAAAATTTCAACTACGGCGATGCGGTCGCCCCCATCGGTGCGCGGTACGAGCCTCTGCGCGATGATGTAGCGAAAAGTTTTCGCCAGACGCTCTCGCACCGATTGCTGTTCGGTGGCAGCGAACGTCGCCACGATGCGCTCCACTGTCTTCGAGGTATCGACCGTGTTGATGCTGGAAAGAACAAGATGGCCGTTTTCAGCGGCTTCGAGAAGAATCTCGAGCGTCTCGCGGTCGCGGATTTCGCCAACCATAATCACCCGCGGCGCCTGGCGCAGCGCCGCCCGCAGCGCCATCGTGAAATTCGGCGCATCGCTGTGCAACTCGCGCTGGTGCACCGTTGACTTTTTGTGCCGGTGCAGAAACTCAATCGGATCTTCGACCGTCAGAACGTGATAGCAATATTGGCTGTTGATGCGGTCAATCAAAGCGGCCAGCGTCGAGGACTTGCCCGATCCGGTTCCGCCCGTCACCAGGATGATCCCGTTGCGGACCTTCGCAGCCTCTTCCAATTGCGCCGGCAGATGAAGCGAACTGAACGTCGGAATGACCGTCGGGATGACGCGCATCACAATCGCGCAACTTCCGCGCTGGATAAAGACGTTGACGCGGAAGCGCGCCATTCCCGGCAATCCGTAGGAAACGTCGCAGGAACCCTGCTCGCGAAGCGTATTGATAGCCTGCTTGTTGGCGCCGATCAGATCGGCCGCGATGCGGCGCGTGTCATCCGCCGAAAGTGTGCTGCTCCCGGAGATTTCAACCGCCGTGAGTTGTCCGTGAATCTCGACTTGGGGCGGTCGTCCCGGCGAAAAAATCAGATCGCTGACCTTCTCCGACGCACGCAACATGCCGGCGAGCAGAACCGGCGTCGAAATCGAGCCCGTTCCGCTGATGCCCTCGAAGGCAATCGCAATCGGGGAATTCCCCGGAGCAGCCATTCCATACACTCCCAATTATCGGCATTGACACCACAGGGGAGAAACGTCGCCGAGGAACCTATGTAATGAATGTAACGCGGATGCGCGGAAGAGCGAAGGACAAGTAGGTCAACGACCTCGGTAACTAAAGAACAGTTCTCAGTTCCCAGTTCTCAGTTCTCAGTTCTCAGAAAAGCCAAGTGGCGGCCTCAACTGAGAACTGGGACTGAGAACTGAGAACTGGGTTTAACCTACTTCTTCACCGGTTTCTTCTTGTTTTCGAAACCGGTTTCGATGGGCGCGCCGATGCTGGACAGCATGTCTTTGGCCGGCTGAGCGAACTGGCCATTGGGTTCCAACTGGAGATACTTCTGAAAGGCCTCGGCTGTGCCTTCGGGCGCGACTGTCTTGCCGTCTTTTCCGATGGTTTCCTTGCCGATCAAGTTCACGCCCTTCCAGTAGTAAGCTGCGGCTCGGGTCGGATCGGCGGCAATCACTTTGTCGAATGCCGCAATCGCATCATCCACTCTGCCCGTATTGGTGAAGACAGCGCCCTCGTTGAACAAGTACATGGCCGCTTGCGCCGGATCCAGTTGGGCCGCCTTGTTATAGTTGGCCACGGCATCATCGACCTTGTTGGACTTCGCATAAACTTCCGCAAGGTTGTTATAGTAAGCGGCCATATTCTTATTGTTGTTGGGATCTTTCTGTGCCGCCTCCGAGGAATTGCGCAGCTCAATTGCCTTCTCGTAACTGGCTGCAGCCATCTCGTAGCGCTTCTTCTTTTCGTCGGGATCGGTCTGCTTGGGCGCCGACATGCGGTAGGCGTCAGCGAGTTTAAACCAGATCAGATCGCGGGTGCTGTCGATCTGGTTGGCTGCAGTCAGGGTGGCGATTGCGGTCTCGAAGTCGCCGGCATCGGAAGCCGCCTTGGCGGCATTCAGTTTGTCGTTGAGCGCGCCGACGGTTTTCTTTTCGTTCTCGGCTTTGGCGGCGGCCTCCTTTGCCTTCGCGGCCTGTTCAGGGCTCATTCCCTGGCCTTTGGCTGCGCTCGCCTGTTCTTTCTGCAGGTCGAAGTCCAGCACTGTTTCGTCCATGCTCACCGAGACACCGTTGAAGTGATAGACTTCCTTGCCGTCCTTGCGGAGCGTGACGTTGTACTTGCCAGGAGCAATGCCGAGCGAGAAATAGTCGCCCTTGTTGTTGGTTTTTACGTTGTATTTGTGGCCGGTTTCGGTGCCAGTCCACTCCACTTCGGCCTGGGTGATCGGTTTACCTTCGAGGTCTTTGCAAGTTCCCCTCACGCTGCCCGAGGTTTGTGCGAACGCTAGTGGAACGGACAGCCCCACAGCGAGGGCGAGCACCAGGGAAAGGATGAAATATTTCGTCATGATTTAGCCTCCCGGCATTGCATCTGAATTTACTGAACCCTATTTACTGAATCTGATTTCCGCTTTCCGATCGCCGCGGACGCGCGGCCCGTCCCTGGCAACGAAAAGAGGACATCGCTATTGCCCGTTATCTCAAACGGGCGGCGGCTTCCGCGTACGGAATGGGATCTTCCGCGCCCGCTTCGCGAAACGCGCGCAGGCGCAGCACACAACTGTCGCAGACGCCGCAGGCGCGATCTTCGCGTTGATAACATGACCACGTTAAATCGAACGGGGCACTCAGTTCAAGGCCAAGCGTCACAATCTCGTGTTTATGCATCGCAATCAGCGGTGTCACCACCCGGATGGTTCCTTCCTTTGTGCCCGCTTTCACGACTTCATTGAACGCTCGATAATACTCCGGGCGGCAATCCGGATAGCCGGAACTGTCCGGCTCGACCGCTCCGATGTAAACCTTTTCGGCTCCCAGCACTTCCGCCCAACTGACGGCGACGGCGAGAAAATGCGCGTTGCGGAAAGGGACATATGTAACGGGAACGCCCACGGGCACGCTGGCCTCAATGCCGTGCGCTTCGGGAACGGCGATGCTGGAATCGGTGAGGGCAGATCCGCCGATGGCGCGCAGAGCTTCATTACGCACGAGCAGCCGGTCACGAATTTCGAGCCGGTCGCAGATGCTTTCAAACGACCGCCGCTCGCGCTGTTCGGTGCGCTGCCCGTAGCTGACGTGGACGGCAGCGGCCTGGTGGTTGCGTGCCGCGAGCGCGGCACACACGCAGGAATCCATGCCACCGCTCAGCAGGATCACGGCGCGGCTGCGCTTGCCGTTTGAGTTCGATGCTGAGTTCGATACCATGACCTGCTCGCGAAGCAACGCAATCGCTTCTTTCTGATTCTATGACAGTTGACACCGTTTCAGTGGAGCGAACCTCCGCAACCTCTGCCCCTAACACTTCGACCCCGGCTTCCTGCCACACGCATTTTCTGTTGTAATCCCTTGTACCCATCGAGAATGGACCGGCACACCCTGAATATCAAACGTATCGTTGGCTTGTTGCTGTTGGCCGCCGTCGCGCTTCTGATTCACGGCTATCATCCTTATGCGGAAGATGCGGAGATTTATCTTCCAGGTGTTCTGAAGATCCTGAATCCCAGCTTGTTTCCGGTGAATGCGGAGTTTTTTGGCGAGCATGCCGGGCATACGTTGTATCCGAATCTGATTGCGTTTTCGGTTCGGGCCACGCATCTGCCGTTGCCCTGGACCGCTTTCCTGTGGCATCTGATTTCTATCTTCTTGTTGCTGGCGGCGAGCTGGCGGCTGGCGTCGGCCTTCTTTGAGTCGGAATCGCCCGGGCATGAGTGTGCACGCTGGGCCGCGGTGGCTTTGATGGCCGCTTTGCTGACCTTGCCTATTGCCGGGACGGCGCTTTACATCCTGGACCAGTTTTTGAATCCGCGGAACCTGGCTGCGTTTGCGGCGCTGTTTGCGGTGGCGGAAGTGTTGCACCGGGGTTCCGGGAAAAGATACGGGCGCTCCGTTTTGTGGCTTGTGTTTGCAGCGGCCATGCATCCATTCATGGCTAGCTTCGCGATTCTATTTTGTGTGTGGCTCGTCTTGCTCGATCGCTATCGTCCGCGGATATTGGGATTTGCGGCCGCGCTTCCCTTCGGCATTACCTTCGAGCCTCCGCCGGCCGCTTATCACGAGGTCGCTCTGCGGCAGCGTTCGCACTTCGTCCTGCGCTGGGATTGGTACGAGTGGCTGGGAGTAATCGGGCCGGTGCTGCTGTTCTGGTGGTTCGGAAGTTGGGCGCGCCGGCGTGGCATGAAGAACCTGGAATTAGTATCGAGGGCGATGGTGCCGTTCGTGCTGGTGGCGGCGGCAGCGGCGATTGGGCTCGGAATTCCGGCTCGCTTCGAAGCTCTGACTCGGCTTCAGCCCTTGCGCTGCCTGCCGTTGTGCTACATGGTGCTGGTGGTCGCGGGCGGCGGATTGGTGGGGCAATACGTACTGCAACGTCAGGTGTGGCGCTGGCTGGCGTTGTTCATCCCGCTCAGTTTCGGAATGTATTTTGCGCAGCGGCAGGAGTTTCCGGCGAGCGCTCACATCGAGTGGCCGTGGGCGCAGCCGCGTAATCAGTGGGCGCAGGCTTTTGAGTGGATTCGCGGAAATACGCCGGTGGACGCGCTGTTTGCGCTCGATCCGCGGCACATGGAGCTGCCGGGTGAAGACGAAAATGGATTTCGCGCTCGCGCCGAGCGCAGCATGCTCGCAGATCTGGTCAAGGACAAGGGAGCGTGTTCGATGTTTCCGCCGCTTGCGGTGAAGTGGGCGGAACAGATCGCGGATCAAAGGAACTGGAAGCAGTTCGGCAAGGACGATTTCGAACGGCTGCGGCAGAAGTATGGAGTTAGCTGGGTGGTGGTGGAGCAGCCGGGTCCGGCAGGACTGGAATGTCCCTATGAGAATTGGGCGGTGCGCGTGTGCCGGGTGGACTGAACCGCGTCAACTGAAAACGGCTGCAGGCGGCCGCAGCCTGTGTTAGCCTACTGGTCCTAGACCTTTATCGATTCACTTGTATGGCGAATCCGGCTGTAATCCCCGCATATCGGCCACTGTTTCCCTACTTGAAATGGTCCTCCCAACTGCCCAGCCTGCGGCGGCGGTTTCGGGAGGCCCAGCCCTTTCCGCATGTGCACCTCAAGGGATTTCTGGACGCGGACGTAGCCGCTGAAATGGCCAGCGAGTTCCCGGGCGTGGCGACCGGCGCCTGGACGTGTTACAAACACCCGAACGAAAACAAAGTGGGACTCGCCAAACGATCCTTCTTCCCGCCCCTTCTGGGCGAGGTGGTGGACGAACTGAATTCGGAAGCGTTTGTCCGTTGGCTTTCACGCTTGACGGGCATTCCGGAACTGCTGTCGGACGACACTTTGGAAGGCGGCGGTCTGCACCAGTCGGGCGCGGGGGGGTTCCTGAACCTGCACACGGACTCCAGCAATCATCACTACCGCAAGCATTGGCGGCGGAAGGTAAGTCTGATTCTCTATCTCAACCCCAATTGGCAGGAGCGATGGGGCGGCGCCATCGAACTGTGGGACCGGGAGGTGCACCGGTGCGTCGTGAAAGTGCCGCCGCTGTTCAATGAAGCGCTGATCTTCCGAACCGATGACATTTCCTACCACGGGTTCCCCAACCCCTTGCGCTGTCCCGAGGGCAAGTTTCGCAAGAGCCTGGCCTTGCATTACTACACCGTCGAGTCCGGCATCGGGGTCAAAGCGCGTTCCACAAACTACCGTCCGCGGCCGGAAGACGGCCCGCTGAAGTCCGGCATAATCTGGATGGATAAACAGGCCGTGGATCTGTACTCGCGGGCCAAGGCGCGCTTCGGTTTCTCGGATGAATTCGCCAGCAGGATTCTGGGCTTCCTTTCGCGGAGGCGCTGATTTCGGGCGGCTTTGCGGTTTCCTTAGTGGGGTTTCCTTCGTGTGACTTCGTGTCCTTCGTGGTTAAGGTTTCGCAAATTGAGCCAGGATCTAACGCCGCTCTGACGCAGTCGGCAGTTTTCCCTCGTAGTACTCCTCAGAACCGGCCTCGAGAGTCCTCCCCTTTTCGCTGAAGATTGGCGTGTGGATGATTCCGGCGCGCTGCAGCGCGAACTGAAGAGTGGTTCCGAGCACCCCGAGCCCGTATTGCACGCTCCGCCGGAAATTGATGGAAGACGCTTCCTCGAAGTACTTGGTGGGGCAGGAAACTTCGCCGATGCGGAAACCGAAATAAACGCATTGCGCGAGCATCTGGTTGTCGAAAACGAAATCGTCGCTGTTTTCCCGCAGGGGCAGGCGGGTGAGTACTTCGCGGCTGAAGGCGCGGTAGCCGGTGTGATACTCGGACAGCTTGACCCGCAGGAACAGGTTCTCAAAGGCGGTGAGCAGGCGGTTCGAGATGTATTTATAAAGCGGCATGCCTCCGCGCAACGCGGTACCGCCAATGATGCGCGAACCGAGAACAACGTCATAAACACCGTAAGCGATCATGCTGGCCATGGCGGTTACGAGCAGCGGCGTGTACTGATAATCGGGATGGACCATGATGACGACATCGGCGCCGGCGGCCAGAGCCTCACGGTAGCAGGTCTGCTGATTGCGCCCATAGCCGTAGTTGCGGTTGTGAACAAAAGACTGCAACCCGAGTTGGTGCGCGACTTCGAGGGTGCGATCGGAACTGTGGTCGTCGACGAGAATACGGATATCGAGCAGGTCGGGCAATTCCCGTACCGTCGCTTCCAGCGTCTTTTCCGCGTTGTAAGCGGGAAATACGACGGCAATGCGTTTGCCGTTGATCATGCAGTGCGTTCCTCGAATGGACTGGTTGAATCATAACCGGAAACGGGGACTTCCGTAACCCGCTAGTGTGGGGACGGGCGCCCTCGCCCGTCCAGGTTGCGTAGGAATGCTTGCGTAGGGACGACCGCCCTCGTCTGCCCAAGCCGAGTGCAACTCGGCCGCTGCCTGTGGTCACAGCCGTTTTGGATGCGCTCTAAGCGCGCGGTGAAAAAAAGGTCAGAGGCGACGATATTGAGGCCGCTGCGTTGGTAGACTATCGAACAGCACCTGCGGCCGCGCCAAGAGTTCGCGGCCTTGAAGCATCGGCGAAATTATGAGCGAAACTGGAAACATGCCTCCGCGCACGTTGTTTGAGAAGATTTGGGACGCGCATTTGGTCACCGCTCCCGGAACGCAGCCGGCGCTGATCTACATCGACCTCCATCTGGTGCATGAAGTGACTTCGCCGCAGGCCTTCGACGGGCTGCGCGCCAATGGACGGCGTCTCCGCCAGCCCCTGCGTACGGTCGCGACCGTCGACCACAACATCCCGACCACTCCCCGCGGCCTTCCCATCGCCGACCCGATTGCGGCGAAACAAATCGAAGCCCTGCAAAAGAATTGCCGCGACTTTGGCGTTCCCCTCTTCGATGTGGACTCGCCCGACCAGGGCATCGTCCACGTCATCGGCCCCGAGCTCGGCCTCACCTTGCCGGGCATGACCATCGTCTGCGGCGACAGCCATACCTCGACCCACGGCGCCTTCGGAGCGCTCGCCGGAGGCATTGGAACCTCGTGGGTGGAGCACGTGCTGGTCACGCAGTGCCTGCCGCAGAAAAAACCGAAGACCATGCAGATCCGCGTCAGCGGACAGTTGCCTCAGGGCGTAACCGCGAAAGATTTGGCGCTCGGAATCATTGGGCGCATCGGTACCGATGGCGCCACCGGATACGTGGTCGAATACGCCGGCGAAGCGGTGCGCGCCTTGTCGATGGAAGGCCGCATGACGCTCTGCAACATGAGCATCGAGGCGGGAGCGCGAGCCGGCATGGTCGCGCCCGACGAGACGACCTTCGCGTACGTCAACGGACGCCGCTTTGCCCCGAAAGGAAAAGCTTGGGAAGAAGCAGTCGCCTACTGGCGGACCTTGCCCAGCGATCATGGGGCTAAGTTCGACCGCGTGGTCGAAATTGACGCGGTGTCGCTCGCGCCCTTCGTGACCTGGGGAACGAGTCCCGGAATGGCGGTCGCCGTGGACGGGCGCGTGCCCGAGCTGAAGAGCTTCGTTGAGGAGGCCGACCGTCGCGCCGCCGAACAGGCGCTCGCCTACATGGGCCTCGAACCCGGAATGCCAATCGAAGCCATTACGGTCGACCGCGTGTTCATCGGATCGTGCACCAACTCGCGCATCGAAGACCTGCGCGCAGCAGCGCGCGTGGCGAAAGGGCAGCATGTGCACTCGAAGGTTCGCGCCATGGTGGTGCCGGGCTCGCAGGCGATCAAGCGCGCAGCGGAGCAGGAAGGATTGCACCGCATTTTTCTCGCTGCCGGATTTGAATGGCGCGAGTCGGGATGTTCGATGTGTCTGGGGATGAATCCCGACATCCTGCTGCCGGGAGAGCGCTGCGCTTCCACCAGCAACCGCAATTTCGAAGGCCGCCAGGGCCGAGGAGGACGCACCCATCTGGTCAGTCCGGAGATGGCGGCGGCGGCGGCCATCGCCGGCCACTTCACCGACATTCGGAAGTGGCGATTCTAGTTGTGGTTTGTGAAGTTGGTTTGCGTCAAAACTTACGTCGTCATCCTGAGCGAAGCGAAGGACCTATGCATCTGGTCCGCTCCAATGCAGAGGCCTTTCGCTTCGCTCAGGACGACAAGAAACTATCTGGAGTAAGAAACTATGCAACCCTTTCGCAAGCACACCGGCATCGTTGTCCCACTCGATAAGGTGAACGTGGACACCGATCAGATCATCCCCAAGCAGTTCCTGAAGCGCATCGAGCGCACGGGATTCGGCCAGTTCCTCTTCTACGACTGGCGCTTTCTCGCGGACGGCAGAAAGATCGACGATTTCATCCTGCACCAGCCGCGTTACGCCAAGGCCTCGATCCTGGTCGCGGGAAAGAACTTCGGCTGCGGCTCCTCGCGCGAACATGCCGTCTGGGCGCTCGATGATTTCGGTTTCCGGGCGGTGATCGCGCCGTCCTTTGCCGACATCTTCGCCAGCAACAGCCTGCGGAACGGCCTGCTGACGGTGCGGCTCAGCGAAGAGCAGGTGGCGGAAATCACGCGCCGCGCGAAGGAGATTGAAAATTACCAACTGACGGTCGATCTCGAAACGTTGCGCGTGGAAGATGGACGAGGGTTTGCGGCGACGTTCGCGATGGACGAATTCTCGCGTCATTGTCTGCTGAACGGATTGGACGATATCGGACTGACCCTGCAACATGACGCGGAGATCGCGACGTATGAAGCAGAGCACCCGGTGCGCGCGGAAATGAAGTCGATTGTCATGATTTTGTAATTTCGTAATCGTGTAATCTAAATAACGAGAACGACAGCCGCTCCAAATTACAAAATTACCCAATTGCCAAATTGCAAAATCGCTTTCTCTGGGTCACAACTCATGCGGAAATCGGAGTGCGTTCGTGAAAAAACTTCTTTTCGTCTTCACCATTAACCTGTTGCTCCTTTGCGCGGGGCGCGCCCAGAACGTTGCATCGACCCCTGCCCCGAAGCAACTCACGATTGAACAGATCTTCGCCGAGGGTGGAATCACGGGACGCGCCCCGGAAACAATCAAGTGGAGTCCGGACGGCGCCCGGGTGTCTTTCGTGCAGCGCGATGACGCGGGCGAGCACGGCGAACTCTGGTATGTGGACGCGGTGACGGGCGAGAGAGAAATACTGGCCAGCGAGACCAAGCTGTCGCAGCTCGCGCCCCCTGCGAGCAAGATCAAAGACGAGCGCGAGAAAGATCGCGTAACGCGGCATCACGTCGCCGCCTACTTGTGGTCGCCCGATTCCAGGCATCTGCTCTTCGAGTCGCTGGGACAGCTCTGGTACTACAGCCTGGACACGGGAACGGCGGTGCCGCTTACGTCGTCTCCGGACCCGAGCCAAGACCCGAAATTTTCGCCCGATGGCAAGCGGCTCGCCTACGTCCGCAAGCACAATCTCTATGTGCATCCAGTGTCGGGCGAGGAAGGCGAACGCCCGCTCACGCGCGAGGAGAAAGAGAAAGACAAGGATAGAGATAGGGACAAGGATAAAGAAGACAACATCCTGAACGGCGAAGTCGACTGGGTTTACGCCGAAGAACTGGACGTGCGTAGCAACTACTTCTGGTCGCCGGAAGGGCGTGAAATCATTTTTCTGCAGATGGACGAGACCCGCGTGCCAACTTATCCCATCACCGACTGGCTGCCGACGCATCCCCGGGTCGAGCAGGAGAAATATCCGAAGGTGGGAGATCCGAATCCCAGCGTGCGTTTGGGAGTGGTGGGCACGAACGGCGGCAAGCCGCGCTGGATCAAACTCACCGACGACGATGACACCTATGTGCCTCGTTTCGGCTGGATTCGCGAAGGCTGGGCTTGGGCCGAGGTCCTGAATCGCAAGCAGGACACGCTGGACCTTTATTTCATCGATGCAAAGTCGGGCAAGTCGCGCAAAGTGCTGACCGAATCGGCCCCGGATGCATGGGTGAATGTCAACGACGATTTTCGCGTGCTGAAATCCGATGGCAAATCGGACGCCCGCTTTCTCTGGACCAGTTGGCGCGACGGCCACACCCATATCTATCTCTACAGTTTCAACGCGTCCGACCCGCTCATCTCCGACGCCAAACTCGAACGCCAGCTCGAAAGCGGCGACTACGAAGTGCTCGCGATCGGCGGCGTGGATGACGCCTCGGGCATGGTTTTCTTCACCGCCAACAAGGGAGATCCGCGGCAGGAGAAACTCTTTTCCGTGAAGCTGGACGGCTCGGCGATGCAAGCCCTCTCGTCGGAAGACGGCAACTATGAGGCCAATTTCGCCGATGACGGCAAGCATTTCGTGGAAACGCATTCCACGACGCTTATGCCTCCGCGGATTTCGATGTGCGCGCCGGCCGGCCCCTGCCGGAAAATCTGGGAAGCGCGCAGCGTGGCGGATTACGGCCCGATCGCGCCGAAGATGATGGAATTTAAAGCGGAGGATGGCACGGTGCTATATGGCGAATTGATTCTGCCGCGTCAGGCGGATGCGAGCCAGAAGATTCCGCTGATCGTGTACATCTATGGCGGTCCGGCGGGGCAGACTGTGCAGGATTCATGGGGTGGAACTACGCCGCTGTTCCACCAGATTCTGGCGAACGAAGGCTTCGCGATTTTCTCGGTCGACAATCGCGGAACGCCGAATCGCGGCAAGAAGTTTGCCGCCACCATCCGCCTGCAGCAGGGCGGAATCGAACTGAAAGACCAGCTCACGGCGCTCGACCAGTTGTATGCGCAGTTTCCGCAGCTCGACCGCGATCGCACCGGGATCTGGGGATGGTCGGGAGGCGGTTCGATGACGCTCTACGCGCTGACCCACTCCGATCGCTTCAAGGCGGGAATCCCGGTTGCTCCGGTGACCAACTGGCGCAACTACGATTCGATTTTCACCGAGCGCTACATGGGCCTCTTGAAGGATAACGCCAGCGCCTACGACGATTCCATCGTCAGCGCCGCCGGCAGTTTGCACGGTTCGTTGCTGCTGGTGCACGGAACGAGCGATGACAATGTGCATTTCCAGAATACGATCCAGATGACCGACGCGCTGATCCGCGCGGGCAAGCAGTTCCGGCTGATGGCGTATCCGAACAAGACCCATGGGATTGCCGGGACGGCCACGCGCACGCAGTTGTTCCACATGATGGAAGATTTCTGGAATAAGGAGTTGAAATAGCATTTAGCATTTAGCACTTAGCTCTTAGCTCTTTCGGTAGTCACGACGTCACTACGTGGCCGAGAGTGTCAACGCTCGTTTGTTGGCTAAATGCTAAGTGCTAAGTGCTAACAGCTTCTTTATGCAGCGCACAACTCTGGGCGATTTCGAACTCACCGTCGTCTCCGATGGAACCTATTTCCTCGACGGCGGAGCCTTCTTTGGCGTGGTTCCGAAGACCCTGTGGTCGAAGAAGGTCGCGCCCGACGAGCAGAACCGGCTCGACGCGGGATTGAATTCGCTGCTCGTGCGCACCGGCGAGAAAAACATCCTGATCGAGACTGGCATCGGCAACAAACTGCCTGACAAGTTGGCGCAGATCTACAAACAGCCCGCCAAGCTGCTTGACAACCTGCACGACGCCGGAGTCGCGCCGGAAGATATCGACATGGTCATCAACACCCACCTGCACTTCGACCACTGCGGATGGAATACGGTGCGGCGCGGCGATCGGATCGTCGCCACCTTCCCCAATGCCAAGTATTACGTTCAGGAAAAAGAGTGGGAGCATGGCCGCCTGCAACTGGAGCGCGACGCCATCAGCTACATGAGCCCGAATTACGATCCGCTCCTGGAGACTGGTCAGATGGTCTTGCTGAACGGCGATCACGAGCTTCTGCCCGGCATCTCGGTCAAGGTTTTTCCGGGGCACACGGCGAATATGCAAGCGGTTATCGTCGAGAGTGGCGGCGGGGGCAACGAAAACGGAGGTAAAGGAAAGAAGAAGGCGTGCTACATCTCCGATCTCATTCCGACCAGCGCCCACATCGACTTGACTTGGGTGATGGCGTTCGATCTGTTTCCGCTCGAAACCATCGAGAGCCGCAAGAAGTATTATGCCCGGGCGATCCCGGAGAAATGGCTGACCGTGTTCACGCACGATGACCAAACGCCGTGGGGATATGTGGAACGCGGCGAGCGGGGCAGGCTGAGGCTAGGAGGTGTGTGAATCCGGTAATGAATTCACAAATGAATTCACAAATGATCCTAGATAAATGTAACGGAGTGAATGGGTTGCGCGTAACCCGTATGAATACCAATTGGCTTAGCGCTAGAACCAGTTTCTCTTTAATCGAATCGCTGAGACAATCTTGCCCGTTCGCGCGTAACAAGATGTAGGAGGGATCTATGATGAAGTTCGCGGCACTCATTCTCGTCTTGCTGTTACTCGCAATGCTGGCAGGTTGCGTTCCCGGACCCAATAATATGAAGGGCACGCCGGGCGAAAAGGTCTCCGTAGCCGGGTTCTGGCTAGGGCTTTGGCACGGATTTGTCGCGCCGTTTGTATTCGCCATCTCCCTGTTCAAGAGCAATCTCAATATCTACGAGGTGCACAATAACGGCGCTTGGTACAACTTCGGATACCTGTTCGGGCTGGCATGCTTCCTTGGCGGCGGTGGGAATCGGGCACGCCGCAAATGAATTCACGGTACCGCCCGCTCAGCGCTTGTTTTTTGAGCTCGCTCTCCAGGGGGCCGCGGCCTCACAATCTTCTTCGACAGGGCGGCCTGGTAGAGGTTTGTCCAGAGGAACGGAATGGCGCTCTTGGATGTGCGTAAGCCTTAAGTTCGTTCACTCCAGAATCCGAGAAGACGCTTCGTCAATCTTAGGATCATCCCGAGGCTCCGGCTCGGGCGCTTCATCCTCAGGTTCCGACCAGTCGTCGTCAAGTCGATCCATCGGGATTGTTGGCGGTGCGCTGCAACTTTACCGCTGGAGTCCGATGCCTTGTCAACGGGTCGGCGCAGCGTGGCGACATAAATATTCAGGTGCGGACAAATGCGGAGAGACTATCGCCGCTGTGTGCTCGGGCTGCGAAGAACTCTTCCACCCGCCCCAGTATCTCCGCCCCGCTCTTGGCATCGTAGATCGCCTTCCTGAGCGCCGCGCCTCCGGGCACGCCGTGAGTGAACCACGACGCGAACTGCTTCATCTTGCCTTCGGCTCCGGGCATTCCTTCTTCCAGCAACATTTGAAAGTAGGTGCGGATCATCTGGTAACGGTCGGCTTCGGTGGGTTCGTCATAGAACGAGGCCGTGTGGGGACGGGGCTCTGGCGAGCCTGCCCTGAGCGAAGCCGAAGGGTCCAAGCCGAGCGAAGCTCGGCTTACGTACTGCTCAATCTGGCGGAAGATCCACGGATTCGCTGGGGCCATACGCCCGATCATCACCGCGTCGCAGCCGGTTTGGGCGGCCATGGCGCACGCGTCTTCGGGAGAGCGGATGTCGCCGTTGCCGATCACGGGAATCTTGACCGCCTGCTTGACGGAGGCGATCCACTCCCAGCGCGCGTTTCCGCTGTAGCCTTGCTCGCGAGTGCGGGCGTGCAGCGCGACCGCGCCGAGGCCGCAGCTTTCGGCCAGGCGCGCCAGTTCGACGCAGACGATTTCGTCGTCGTTCCATCCGGCGCGGAATTTTACGGTGAAGGGAATCTTCACGGCGGCTCGCACCGCTTCGAAAATCTGCCGGATCAGCGGCAGATCGCGCAGCAGCCCCGAGCCGCCGTTGCACTTCACGACTTTCCTCGCCGGGCAGCCGAGGTTCAGGTCGACAAGGTCGAAGCCGAGGTCTTCCACCAGCCGCGCCGCATCGGCCAGCACGCTGGGACTGCTGCCGAAGAGCTGGGCCGAGACGGGGTGTTCGTCTTCATAAAAGTGAAGGTAGCGTCCGCGGACGCGCTGGTCGCGCAGCACGCCATCGGCCGAGGTGAACTCGGTCATGATCAGTCCGCATCCGCCCAGGCGCTTGATGAAGCGGCGGAAGACGGTGTCGGTGACGCCGGACATCGGCGCAAGCACGGTGGCGGGAGCGATGCGGACGTTGCCAATCTCTAGCCCCGCAGGAAACCCGCGTGCCCGCGTGGGGACGGGCAGTGTGGGGACGGGCGACCCGCCCGTCCGATCCACCGCCGCATCCGCATCGTCCCAAAACTTTTGCACAGCTGTATTCTACGTCCTTTCCAAGTCCCCAACCGCGATGTAGAATCCGCGACTATGAAGCGAATCCGAGAAATCTTTCTGACCCAGTACATTGGGGCGATCGTTATCGGCATGCTGGTGGTGCAAGCCATCGCCGGCTTCATTTCCTTACTGATGCAGCCTCTTATCTGGTACACGCAAGCCCGAGAGTCCCGATCGGTTATGCAATTTGCTCTACCATTTCCCTGGTCGCAGTTGCTTCCGTCGGCAATCACCGTCGTTCTATACCTGGTCGTTTCCTACTTGTTGTTCGCGTGGCTCTATCAAACGGAAGAAGGCAAGCTTGCGGCTGGAGAGGCCGAAAAAACCGAAAGCCAGAGTGATTGAATGCCCCGCTCACCCATGCCCGCAATCCGCGCCAACTCGAAGGCATCGTACGCTGTCTCAATAGCGGCTGCTCTTATTGTGGCCAGGGGGATTGAATTGCTGATTCGAGCGGCGTCCATGCCGCTCGAGACCGTCGCTGCCCGCCTGATCAACTTTCTACTTGTCCGCGGCTGGCGGAATGTAGTGGCCTTGCCTGAAGCTCCCTATTCGCTCGCCCTGGTCGGCTCGACCGCGCTCCCCGGCTTTGTTCTGCTGGTTGCCGGGCTGCTGGCTGGAAACTACATCACTTCCCTGGCGCGACGCCGAGCTTAGCAGCCAACGAAAAGCCCTCGCCGGGGCGAGGGAGTGATATCAAAGAAATTCGCGTTGCTCCGCAGAAATTAAGCTTACTTCTTCGCCACCTCGGTTTTTGCGGCTTCGGCTTTGGCGGCGTCGCTTTTGGCGTACTTGCGGCGGAAACGCTCGACGCGGCCGGCGGTATCCATGAGCTTCTGTTTGCCGGTGAAGAAGGGGTGGCAGGCGGAGCAGATTTCCACGCCGATGTCGCCCTTATGGGTGGAGCGGGTAGTAAATGCGTTACCGCAGGCGCAATGCACGCGGATCTCGCTGTAGTTGGGATGAATGGCTGCTTTCATATCGGTTCGGAAAACCTCGATTCAGACATTAGATTCTACCGGAGTTAGGAAGGATTCAGCAACCCAGGTGTCAGGTCTTAGGTGCCAGGTCTCAGGAAAACCTTCCAATCCAGAACCTGAGACCTGACACCTTAAGACCTGACACCTGAAAAGCAAAACGGCAGGGCCGACCCCCTGCCGTCCCGCTCGTATGCAAAAAAACCTGGGCCCCTACTTACTTTTATTGACCACTTTCTTGAGTTCGTTTCCGGGAGTGAATTTGGCGACTCTACGGGCAGCGATCTTGATGGTGGCACCCGTCTGCGGGTTTCGGCCATTGCGGGCCTTGCGCTGCGAGACGGAGAACGTGCCGAACCCGATCAAGGCTACCCGGTCGCCTTTTCGAAGGGCAGCGGTAATGCTGTCCACGGTGGTATTGATCGCGGTCGTCGCCTGCGTTTTTGAAATGTCGCAGGCTCCGGCGATCCGGTCAACCAGATCAGCTTTATTCATGCTCTCTCCTGACACTAGTCGTTTCGGTTCCCGCGCATCCAGCCGGGGAGGAAAGCTCAAGGCGCGAGCACCGGCGATGTCAATTCTCCCCTATGTTGCGGGATTGTCAATGGGAAACACGTGCCAGTTGCCCGTTTTGGCACATGAAGCGAACGGCTGTGTCTGCAGTAAATGGGGAAATGAGCCGAAAGCGCCCGTGTTTGTTCCCTCCTTAGTCCGCGATCTGCGACACCCCGGTTTTCCTCGGTTCTCCACAACCTGCCGCTCGTCTCCACAGGATGTGCACAGAGAGGAAACGGTTTCGAGTTGCCGCGGGGGCAGGTTCGGGTGCAGAGTCTAACTACAGATGAAAACAGCAGCCGAAGTTTGCCCCCTGTGCGCGGGCTCAGGATGGAAGCCGGTTCCGGAAGCGCCGGACGGCGGCGTCACGCGCTGCGATTGCCAGTTGCGGGCGCGCGGCGGCGCGCTGATCGCAGCAGCACGAATTCCGAAGAGATATGAACATTGTGAGCTGTCGAACTTCGAGTTTGAGGGCCCGCATTCGCATCTCTCGCACGCGCGCATGGCGGCGTGCCGATTTGTAGAGGAGTACCCGGTTGACAAGACAGGTCTGTTGCTGATCGGCAACGCAGGATCGGGAAAAACGCATTTAGCGGTAGGCATCGCGAAGGCGCTGATCCGCGAAAAGGGGATCGAGTGCGTCTTCTATGACTATGCGGACCTGTTGAAACAGATCCAGGATTCGTACAACCCCTCTGTGCAAACCACTGAGCTGGGTTTACTCCGGCCAGTGTTTGAAACGGAAGTCTTAGTGCTGGATGACTTAGGGTCGGTGAGGCCCACTGATTGGCGGTGGGATACAGTGCGCTTGATTCTGAACACGCGTTACAACGATAGCCGCACCACAATCATTACCACCAACTTCCCGAACAAACCACCCGCGGCGGTTACGGACAGACCAACCGCGAAAGCCGACGACCCGAACGCAACCAAGCATGCTGACGGCTTTAGTGAACCAGACCCGGCGGACTGGGTGAAGTACACTCTCGGGGACCGCATCGGCGAGCCCATGCGCTCCCGCCTGCACGAAATGTGCCGCATCGTGAAGATGGACGGCCCGGACTTCCGGAAGAAGTTTAAGAGCGCGAGCTTCGGGTGAGGTCAGAGGTGAGAGGTCAGATTGCAGAGGCAAAACCTGTTCCCCTCTGCAATCTGACCTCTCACCTCTGACCTCCTCTACAATCTCAGAGTGTTGACCGAACGCATTGAGTTCCATCCGGAAGCTGACGCCGAGGTCTTCTCCGCCGTAGCCGCCGCCCCAGCCGTGTTTCTTTTGCGCGGCGAGGATGCGCACTCCGAGCCCTACGTCAGCAAGACGGCCAACCTGCGGCGGCGGCTGCAGCGACTGCTTTCCGCCCCAGAAGAGCGCACCAAGCGCCTCAACCTGCGCCATCGCGTCCGCTGGATCGAATACACCCTGACCGGCTCCGATTTCGAATCGGGATTCCTCCTCTATCAAGTCCTGCGCGCCGCCTTCCCAAAGACCTACTCGAATCGCCTGCGGCTGCGCTTCGCTCCCCTTGTCAAGCTGCATCTGGAGAATGAATTTCCCCGCGCCTCGATCACGACGCGCCTGGGACGGGTTTCGGGAAAGCGGATTTCTGGAAAGAACGTTTACTACGGGCCGTTCGCCTCGCGAGTGGCGGCGGAAAAGTTCATGAATGACGCGCTCGACTTTTTCAAGATGCGGCGCTGCGTCGAAGATCTCCATCCCGATCCGGCATTTCCCGGCTGCGTTTATTCCGAGATGAAGATGTGTTTGGCGCCCTGCTTTCGCGGCTGTACCGATGACGAGTACCGCGCCGAGGTGGTGCGGGTCGAGAATTTTCTGGACTCACGCGGCGAATCGCTGAAGCGGCAGATGGCGGCGGAGCGCGATGACGCCTCGGCGAAAATGGAATTCGAGACGGCTGCGGCTATTCATGCGCGGCTCGACAAACTCACTCCCGTGCTGCAGCAATTGCCGGAGTTCGTCCGCCGGATTGACCAGTCCCACGCCGTAATCGTGCAGAAGTCGCGGCAGCCGGAGAGTGTCGCATTGTTCCGCGTCGACGGCGGCGCGCTCGCGGGGCCGCTTGAGTTTCCCATCTCCGGCGGCGAACACACGAAATCGCAATCCATGGAAGCCCGCATCCAAGCCGCACTGACGGCGTTTCCAGCGTGCAAACCAGCCAGCGCGATCGAGCGCATGGAGCACCTTGCGATCCTGAAGCGCTGGTGCTATCGCGGGACCCGCGCGGGCGAAATTTTCTTTGCCGATGCTAAAGGAGAGCTGCCGATGCGGCGCCTGGTCCGGGGAATCGGACGAGTGTATAAAGGCGAAGCGCCAGAGGTCAGTGAGACGATAGCGATGCCTCCGATCCTTCCCGCGTGAGGATTATCACCGCCGAGACGCCGAGGCCGCCGAGAAAAACTAGAGCGGATTCATGCAGTAATTCACCACGGAGGCACGGAGTCACGGAGAAACCCAGACCAAGCCTCGCTTTTCTCCGTGTCTCCGTGTCTCCGTGGTAGATTTTGATTTTGAAACAACGACAACAGTAAGAGTTCTTCTCGGCGCTCTCGGCGTCTCGGCGGTGAAAAGCTCTACGCCGGAATCGCAGCCCACGCCAACCCGCGCGGCGGCCTCTTCCTGAACACGACCCGTATCTCTTCCCGCCAGCGCTCGTCGATTCCGAGTACTTCCCAATCGATCTCCGGCGACAGATAACGCAGGATCGTATCGGTTGTCGGGTGCACGTGCAGAGCGGGCGCGACCAGCATCAACAGAGGCTTCTGCTGCGAGATCTCGCGTGCAGGGAAATAGCCGAATTGCGCAAACTCTCCGCGGCTCTGGTGCCAGGCAACGCGCGACCAGTAATCCACGCCTTGCAGGGGAAGGTGAATATCCTCGTCGGCTTTGAGCTCGATGACGGCCAGGCGAGCCTCGCGCGTTGCGGCCAGAATGTCAATCATGGCCCGGTCAGCCGCGGCGAACGCGGGCACCTGCGCATACACCGATTCCGGCCGCAGCCGCCCGTCGAGCGCCGCGATGTTCCGGATGGCCAGCGATTCCAGCCAACGTTCGGGATGCATTCGCCACAACGGGTGGTTCTTGGGACCGTCCTTGTGGCGCACAGCCGCCGCCAGCCGCACCAGATCGGCAAACTGCGTTTCGTTCTCCGCGTCGAGAACGCGCTCTTCCGCCCCCACACCGAAAACGATTTCCTCGCGGCTCTGGAAGTTTCGAGGATCATGCGCAATCCGCGCCTGCGCAAATTCGAGGCCGTGCCGCCGGAATGAAATCAGCGCAGGCGAGAGCACCACAACTTCAGTTTGCGGCAGAATGCCGCGAATGCGCGCGATCGATTCCGCAAAGCGATCGCGCGCCAGACCCTCATCGATGGAATGCACCAACCGGGTTGCCAGATTGCCGCGATCGCCGGTATCCACCAGAACCAGCGCGTCCTCCTGTTGGTCGAATTCGTACAAATGCCATTTCGCCGCCGTTGGATGCAGATGCGCCATGCGCTGCCGGGTAAGAGTTACGGTGCCTTTCGGCACAACCATCGCCAGCCCTTCGACCACGCGGCGTTCCTGCTGGGCCAGGCGGCACGCCTCGAGCCAAAGAATTCCGCAGGTCAGCGCGCCATCGACGGTCGATTGCGTTTCCTGGTCGTTCACTCCGACGATGGCCAGAGCGCGCTGTCCCTGGCGCAGCAATCCGCGCAGGTAGGCTGGGCCGAAGGAGTGTTCGAGATCCGCGCTGGTGGTCAGCCTGACCACCGTCCAACCGGGGAAATTCCTTTCCAGTGCCCGGCGCAGGCGAGGCTCGTAGGCCACGCGCGACGCCCGGCGCGCGGCGGGCGAGCGCCGATCGCGATCGCGGCAGAAGTCGAGCCGCGTCGGCCGGTTCTGTCCCATGCGCTGCACCTGCAACCGGAGCGTGGTGGCCTTTACTTCCGCATCCAGCACCCGCCGCACGAAATTCCGCTCGTTCGACCAAAGATGCAGCAGGCATTTGTGGTACTCACCGGAAATCGAATATTTCGACTCGGCCAGATCGAATGCGATGGCGCCATCTTCCACCACCACCGCAGCGCGCGCGCCGTTGAGAAAGTCGGAGAGCATCTGGCTGAGCGAGTCTGGAGTCACAGCTCCAAACTACTCGCCGCACAGGTCCGAAGTCGGTGATGGCGGTACCGTAAAAATGTTTGGTTTTGATCGGGCGTTTGTCGCGTCCCCGAACTCCTGGAAAAGTTTCTTCGGGAAATGTCTCTCTGCCAAAGACCGCGGCGGGTGGCCCATTCTAAATTTCGCGCTCTTTGCGAAATTTAGAGTGGGGATTTTGCGGCGGAGATCGAGTCGGAATAGACGACACGAGAACATGAAAGAGCGTCTAGGAAGACTCCGTCCAGCAGTAGAACTGCCCCACTCGTCCACCCGACTATTCAGTCCAACACAGGATGCCAGCCGCCTTCCTTAATCTGTCTAACGATCAAATCCAGAAGCATTCGAATGTGATAAGCAGGTTCCACGGCCGTGATCCCCTGGGAAATCGCAAACGTCCCCGCCTGTGTTGGTACCGGAGCTAGCTCCAAGCCCTTCACAATTCCTACCACGTAGGGCGGCAATTCACGGTACTCGAACATCGGCTTTAGATGAAACTCAACACCGTAGGTCATGACAGGTGCACCGCTGAGCCCAGGCGTGTTCTGTAGATCCATCACATAAGCCTCTTCCTTGCGTTGCCATGCTGGGTTGTAAAACCATTTCTCTGATGTCAGTATTGAGATCTTCCCGAACTTTGTGATCGGATAATTCTGCTTCACGCCTGCATAGCCATAAAAATAACCAACCGTGAAGACATTCGTACCAACCTTGACCTCATTTTTCTTCATCCCCTCACTATCCAAAAGCATGGATGCTCCAAAGATGGTTGGGCTAGTACCGGGCACATCAGTTAAGAATACAGCCGCAACATCGGCCCCTTCCTCATCTCTAAGGACAAAAACATTTTGTCCTTCACCGCCATACTTGAGCACTATCGGCAGGCACTTCGCAGGTTCGCCCTCCGATGATTGATTTAACCGTAAGACGACCGCACCATTGGTCGCCTTAACTACGTGCCTTGCGGTGATTAGGAACCTCCATCCGCTCCATTTTTCAGGTTTTGCGCTTGCATCGCTTATACCAACGACGAACCCACTACCTAACGGAGCAGGTTGTTGCGGTCCTTGGGCTTGTAAATCGCAGGGTTGGGTATTCCCCTCATAAATGAATATTGAACTTTGGGCGGCACTCTGCAAATAGTCAACTGTCGGTGCCGCAGCTGGTTTTTGTTCAACTTCAGGTTGCGTTGCAACAGGCTGCTGCCCATAAGCCTGAAAATAAAAAACAGCAACAAGCAAAATTGTCCTTTGACATTTGATAGACGACATGGCGACTCCTTTCGCCAATACTACACCTTTCGTCTTTTGTTCGTCTACGAAAGTCCGCCTGAGTTAAATCTCTCTCTCAAGCTCGCGCTGTTTCTCATCTGTCTATCCATGGGATAATGCATTAGCCGAGCGAGTCGTTTTCCACAACACAGGCATCCAACTATGGTGAGTGCCAACCAAGAGCGCTTCTTCTTCGAGCATTACGGACTTACAAATCACGATCTTGAGATTTATCTGACGGCGGCGCTTTCGGCGGGCGGCGACTACGCCGACCTTTATTTCGAATACCTGACCTCAACTTCGCTGATGGTGGATGAGTCGCTGGTGAAGTCCGCCTCGCAGGGAATTTCGGCGGGCTGCGGCGTGCGCGTCGTCTCCGGAGAGCGCACCGGCTATGCCTACACCGACGATCTTTCTCCGCAACGCATTCTTCATGCCGCCCGCACCGCGGCGCTGATCGCAAGCGCGCCGTCCAAGGCAACGGTCGCCGGATTCCAGCAGAAGCCGTCCCGCAGTTTGTACCCCGTAGCGTTGCCTTCCGTGGACGCCGACATTTCCGCCAAGGTTGAACTGCTGATGCGCGCCGATCGAACCGCTCGCGGATACGATCCGCGGATCAAGGAAGTACGCGCGAACTATGCTGACGAACTGCGAACCATTTTGGTGGTCGGCTCCGACGGCACGTTTGCGGAAGACTCGCAGCCGTTGGCGCGCTTGAATGTTTCGTGCATTGCGAAAACCGACGCAATTTCTGGACGCGGCACTTCCGGCGGCGGTGGCCGCGTTGCGCTCGACTTTTTCTTTGGCCAAAAGACTCCAGAGTTCTTCGCCAACGAAGCCGCGCGCCAAGCGATTCTGCAACTCGACGCCCGCGAAGCTCCAGCCGGCGACATGGAAGTCGTGCTCGGTCCCGGATGGCCCGGCGTTCTGCTGCATGAGGCCGTGGGCCATGGATTGGAAGCTGATTTCAATCGCAAGAAGACCTCCGCATTTGCGGGATTAATCGGCAAACGAGTGGCCAGCGAAAAGTGCACGGTGGTGGACAACGGCACCATGCCGTGGCGCCGCGGCTCTCTGAACGTGGACGACGAAGGCCAGCCCACGCAGGAAACCGTGCTGATCGAAAACGGAATTCTGAAGGGATATCTCAGCGACAAACTTTCGTCGAAGCTGATGGGCTTAGCCGATACGGGCAACGGACGCCGCGAGAGCTACGAGCACATTCCCATGCCGCGCATGACGAACACGTATATGCTCGCGGGGCAAGACGATCCCGGAGACATTATTCGTTCGGTGAAGAACGGAGTCTACGCGGTGAACTTCGGCGGCGGACAGGTTGATATCACGAACGGCAAGTTTGTTTTCTCGGCGTCGGAAGCTTATCTCATCGAAAACGGCAAGATCACCGCTCCGATCAAGGGCGCGACCCTGATCGGCAACGGACCCGATGTGCTGACGCGGGTTTCGATGGTGGGCAACGATTTGAAACTCGACGAAGGCGTCGGCACCTGCGGCAAAGATGGACAGGCCGTCCCGGTAGGCGTAGGCATCCCAACAATTAAGATCGACCGCCTGACCGTCGGCGGGACCGCGAAGCGGGAGCCGGGCGGATTTATGCAGTGAGTTGTGTAGGGCGGACACTCTTGTCCGCGCAGGCCCGTCTGCACGCTCCGAGACGCGGACAAGAGTGTCCGCGTTACACTTTTATGTCGATGACAACAACTCCAGAAACCAGCAAAACGAACTCCGCAGCCGATCTCAAGCAGCTCGCTACCGACGTTGTCCGCCGCGCGATGGACGGCGGCGCGACGGCAGCCGAGTGCGTGGTCCGCGAAGGCGACGAATTTTCGACCGTGGTGCGGCTGGGCCAGGTCGAAACGCTCAAGGAGTCGGGCTCGCGCGCCATCGGCGTTCGCGTTTTCTTCGGACAGCGCGCGGCCAGCACGTATTCCAGCGATTTTTCCGCCGAAGGCATCGAGCGCATGCTGAAGTCAGCCCTCGAACTGGCGAGGATCTGTTCTGAAGACCCGTACGCCGGAATTCCCGAAGCCGGCAAGCTCGGATCGCTTTCCGGCGACCTCCATCTTTATCACGAGGACGTTTACTCGTTGCCCGGCGCCGAGCGCATTGAGTACGCGCGCCGTGCCGAAAAGGCCGCGCTCGACGCCGATCCACGCATCAAGAACTCCGAAGGCGGATCGTTCGACGCCGCAACCGGCAGAAAAGTGCTGGCGAATTCTCATGAGTTTGTCGGCGAATACCGAAGGTCGTACTGTTCGGTCGCGGCTGTGCCCATTGCGCAGGATGAGAACGGCGGCATGCAACGCGATTACTGGTATTCGGTAGCGCGCAGCCTGGCGAAGCTAGACTCAGCCGAGCAGGTCGGAAAAGAAGCGGCGCGCCGCACGCTGCGACGTCTCGGCGCGCGCAAGATGAGGACTGCGCATGTGCCCGTGGTGCTCGATCCCATGGTCGCAAACTCCATGCTCGGACACATCTTCGAGGGCGTGAATGGCGACTCCATTTATCGCGGAGCCTCGTTCTTGGCGGGCAAACTCGGCGAGAAAATTGCCGGGGCGAACGTCACCGTCATCGACGACGGCACCATGCCCGGCGGCTTCGGCACCACGCCCTTCGATGGCGAAGGCGTCCCCACGCGCCGCACGGTAGTGATTGAGAACGGAATCCTGAAGTCGTATCTGCTGAATACCTACACCGCGAAAAAGCTGGGCCTGGAAACCACCGCCAACGCGTCTCGCGGACTAGCGGGAACCCCCGGCATCGGCCCGGGAAATTACTTTCTGGCACCGGGAACGAAAACGCCGACCCAGATTATCGCGGAGATCAAAGACGGCTTATATGTAACTGAGTTTCTCGGCCACGGCGCCAACTTAGTAACCGGCGATTACTCCCGCGGAGCCTCCGGCATGTGGATCGTCAACGGCGAACTGGCCTATCCGGTCGAAGAGATTACGGTAGCCGGCAACCTGAAAGATATGTTCTGCAATATTTCCGAGATAGGCAGCGATTTGGAATTTCGCGGTAGCATAGCTTCGCCCACCATTCGCATCGACGGACTCACCGTCGGCGGAGAGTAAATTCCGAGGGCGGTCCGGAAGTTCGCGAGTCCGCGTAGCCCCGGTCCTTCGCCGGTCGACTACCCGCCAAAGCGGAGTCACTGACAAATGTTGGAACTCGAGTTCTTACAAGCCGGCTCTGGAGCCCCCATCTGGCACGCCTTTCTCCAGTAGCGGCAAGCTCCCGAACGGTCGTGGAGGCCGAACCAAAGCGTGCTGCCCATGATCGCGTTACACGTGGCATCGTCCGGCCTCAGGGCTAGCCCCTTCTGCACGTACGGCAGGGCATCGGCCCAGTCGCCGCTTTTGTTATCTGCTGCCACCGCCCAGTTGCAGTACACTCTGAATGCCTCCGAATGCTCTGGACAGAGTGCGAGCCCCTTCTGATAGTGCTCGATTGCAACAGCAGGACTGCTTTGGACGAACGTGTTCCCCAGATTCACTTCTTGCTCGAACTCGCTGCAACGTTGACGGTCATGTTCGGCGCGTTCCGCGGCTTCTTGTTGCTCCTGTGCCGCCTTTTCCTTGGCGTATTTCAATCCGCCGATGGACTCCCGTACTTCGCCGGCGTCCTTTGCATTCGGTGCAGCTATCAAATACCAGTTGAAGGCGGCGATCGCTTTGTCAAAGTGCTTCGCCCGTTGATAAGCAACGCCCTGGTTGAAGTAGTATTCTGCCACCCACGGAGCAAGCAACGACACTTGAGCCCAAGCTTGTGCGGCAGCCACCAGCTCTCGCTCCGAAGTCGCGCTTTTGCTTGCATAAGTGGCGCTGCCCGCGGCTACGTGCACTTCATCGGACAGCGACAATGTGGGATCGTCCATGGTTAGCGCCAGTTTGATGATCTGTTCGCGAGCGGTGTCATCCGGATTTCGGCGGAACTGCTGTAACGCCTGCTGGAAGCGCTGCTGGCTCTGTTGGCGCTCAAGATCGTGTTGCAGGTTCTCGGCGTCGTGCGTGTCGGTGTCTGGACGCGCGGCTGCCATGCAGAGTGCCAGATTGCGTTGGGCATTTTCATAGTCACCGGCTTTGGCGTAGGCGGACGCAGCGTTGTAGTAGGCGTCCGCGTACCAAGGAGCCTGCAGAGCAACCTGCTCAAAAAGCTTAGCCGCGGCCTGGAAATCGCTTGTCGTCGCGGCGCTGTGAAACTGTACAGTGGCTTTGGCGAAATCGGCCCGCACGGCTTGGGGAACTACAGGAGCCGGTTTCAGGGTCTTTGCCAACTCCACGATCTTGTCGCGCAGTTCGGCATCTTCGGGATGGTCGTGAAAGCTTGCCAGGTAAACTGCAAATCGCTTGCGGGCGGCCACACTAGCCGCCTGCAAGCTGACCGGTTTGACCGTTTGCGCTTGGGGAGAAATTAGCGGACAAAAGATCGCGAGTAACAAGGCAACTACAACTAATCGCAACTTCCGTATCATGGCTTCACTCCTGTAGGTTGAACCTTATTGGTGGCAGACTCGTAGTCATGCATACCCTGGAGAAGTCCGTTGATGGCCCTATCATAAGGAAGCAGGCGCTGCGCAGCCTCCAACATGCGAGCGGCACCGGCGGTATCTTGCTGGCGGATGGACACAAGACTGTTGGCGACCAGTCTGTAGGCGTCTTTCTTTCTTGGCGACGTGGCTTCCGGCCCCCAGTTTAACCGCGCGAGCGACTCTACGAATTTAGCGGTATTGTCGTTCGGATTGAGCTTGCGTGCCTGCGCAATGTAACTCCTCGCATTCCGATCCTCACCCATCATCAAGGAAGCGTAGCTCTGCAGGGTGAGGTAAGCGAACTCGGCCTGCTCTTTTCGTGTCCTCTCGGCCTCGTCTTTTCGTGCCTTTAGGATATCCAGCGCTAGGAGCAGTCCGTTGCGCACCAGTGGGTCATTGGGCCGTTGTAGCTGGGCCGCCTGGAAGTAAGCGACTGCGTCGGTGGCGTCTTTGATGTTGAACGTAGGCCGCATCAGCGCTTCGAACCCTTTGTTATAGTTGGCGTTCTTGAATGTGGCCGGGTCAACTTGCGCCGGGAAGGATCGCTGCTGCCCCCGAACAATGTGCGGATCGACGACGATGGGCTTGCCAGGGTCCAAGCCGAGGCAGCGGAGATCGACCACGTTCGCACCCATGTCACCCCACTGACATTCCGGTTTCTGCGCCACCGGCGCAGCCGCTAAACTGGAACCACTCTTGAACCCGAAGTCGTCGGAGTTATCGCCCTTAAAACCTAACTCGCCGGCGATGCCTTTCATGTCCATCAAGGCTTTCTGCTTATTCCGTTCGAACTCTTCCTGACCGAGCTTGGCCTTTTCCGCGTCCCGTTTCTTCTGGTCTTCGGTTTCCTGCTGCTTCTTTTCCTCCTCTTCCGCCTGCATCTTTCGCAAGCGTTCAATCTCCTCCCGTCCCCGCTCGGCGCCGGGGTCAACGGAAGGAGCTGGAGAGGACGACGGAGGGGGGCTCGGTGCCGGCCCGCATCCCACCCTGCAAGCCGCTTTGAGGTTGCCTTGCGCTTGCATTGCTACCGACATGGTAAGAACAGACGCCAGGACAAGGAATCGCCGCATACCGATGGTCAACCGTCCCTTCTTGCGCCAACCCGCTTCACATGAAGATCTGGCTAGGAGTTAACCGGTTATTTTCGTTCTTCCCTAAGGGGGTACAAAGGAGTACTTGCAGCCCAGAGTGACGAAGGTCATGAGGTGCCGCACACTCAAGGCAAGTTACGCAGCGTCTGGAGCAGTGCGTCGATGTTGGGCAGCTCGCTGCTGCCTGCCATCACTCGAGGGGGGTGGAACGTGACGACCAGATTCCTGGCGCCGCGATAGTCGCGCGAGCGCATCGTAATCTGGCGTTCACCGGCCATTGCTGGGAGTTCGAAATCCGGCGCGGGACCGCCGACCTTCTCAAAATCGTAATTGAAATTGAAGCCTCTGACCCTCGTGTCCGGAATTAACCTGTTTTTAACATTCGCCGTGTCATTCGCCGTTAACATTTCTCCCATGCCTGAACAGCCGTTGCACATCGAAGATCTTCCCGGGTCGCAGCAGGGAATCCGAATCCTGCGCCTTGCGGGGCCGCTGACCCTTCCCAATCTATTCGGCTTTCAATCCAAGGTGCGTGCCGACAACTCGCGCACCCTGATTCTCGACTTCACGAATGTCTCGCTGGCAGATTCAGCGGGGATCGGAGCTCTCGTCGGTGCCTACGTCACGCGACAAAAAGATGGACGCAGCCTCGGGTTGGTGGGCGTGAATCAGCGCATCCACCAGGCTCTGGAAATTACGCGGGTGGAAAACTTCTTTCGTTTCTTCGGAACAATCGCTGAGGCGGAGCGAGCGGCGTGAGGCCTGGCAGCACTTCAGTCTGCCCGCCAAAAAGAAAAGCGGCCTATGCGGGCCGCCCTTCTTTTTCCGGATTTTGGTTGTGGCTTAGACGCCTTTGACGTTCTCCGCCTGCCAGCCCTTGGGGCCTTTCACCACGTCAAACTGCACTTGTTGACCTTCCTGCAGGCTGCGAAACCCGTTTGCCTGGATGGCGGAGAAGTGAACGAAAACGTCCTCGCCATTCTGGCGGCTGATAAAACCATAGCCCTTGGCATCGTTAAACCACTTTACTGTTCCTGTTTCCATGATGTTGCTGTGTTCCTTTGTGTTGAAGTATGCGCCGGAACTCGCAGGATACGTGCAGATCACGCTCAGGCAGGTCACGCTGTAGAGCAGGGTACTGCTGACGACCGCAAAGATCAAACGCACCTAAATTGTACATATTCGCCGCTAAATGACCAGAAGATTCTGCGTGTACGGAGGTACTACACGTTGGTTCACGTTTTCCCGGCACCCTTCCGAGAGCTCCCGCGTTCGGCCCTCCATTTTTTCGTATCCAGCTGAAAAATAAAGCCCATCGCCTTTCGACAGGGTTCTTGCCTTGCGCTATAACCGCGTTCGAAGAGGTTAATAGGCCTTGTCTGTCCCCTTCTACTCACTGGCCGCGCATGTTGCACCCTCCCCAACCGTTCCTAAAAAGATTTCCGAACAAATCCGCGGACCATGCGATCTGGATGTGTAGAGGGGCGAGTGGCAACCGGACAGGCAATTGGAGAAGCCAGAGACGTGGCGGCAGACGTAGCTATAAACGACAGCGACCTCGAATTCGCCGTCCGGGAGCACGCCAGACTTGTGTATCGGGTCGCGTATTCGGTCCTGCGCAACCACCACGACGCGGAAGATGCCACGCAAGAAACATTCGTGCGCGTGCTGCGTTATCGCAGGCAATTGGCGGGAGTCAACAATCCTCGCACTTGGCTGGCCCGTATCGGGTTGCGAGTCGCCTTGGAACGAAAACGCAAAGCGGGCAAAGTCCGACTTGAGGACTTGGACGGCGCGGCCCCGCAAGTCCGTTCCCAGGCGCGCTCTGCCGACGAAGCGCTGATCGGAACGGAGATGAGCGGGCGCGTGGAAAAGCTGATCGCGGCTTTACCCGCCAAACTGCGAGATCCGCTGACCCTTTCCGCGCTGGAAGAAATGTCGCCTGCCGATGTCGCCGAGGTGCTGGGCATCAACGAAGCGGCGGTGCGGTCTCGGCTGTTCCGAGCCCGGCAGATCTTGCGCGAAAAACTCTCGAGCGTTCTGGAAGGAAGATATGGGATCTGAAAAGCGGGAACGGCTCATCGACGATCTGCTCGACAATGCCCTCAGGCAGTACGGCGCTGCCGAGCCGCGGGCCGGGCTGGAAGACCGGGTTCTGGCCAGAATTCAAACTGAAGTTCGGATTGAAGGCAGGCGCGTGACACCACAAAACTGGAGTTGGTGGCCGGTCGCCATCGCTTGCGCCGTGCTGCTGTTGAGCGTCGCGGGCGCATTCCTTGCGCGGAACCATCATACGGATGCACCGGCTGCCAAGAGCCACGCCCCCGCAGCGCCGCGCCAGATCCCGGAGAAGGCGCCAGAGAAAATCCCAGAGCAAGTCATGGCGAAGGCCAGTCCGCGCGAGCGGAGGGACGGGCGTCCATTCGGCAAGCTTAGGGCAGGCTCTCGGCCGTCCGGCGGACGCGGCCCTGCGCAACCGCCCCATCTGGACCAGTTCCCTTCGCCGCAGCCTTTGAGCGAACAGGAAATTCTGCTGGCGCGGTTCGTTGAGCGGTTTCCGCGTGAGGCCGCGATGATCGCCACGGCGCAAACCCAGTTATTGGCGCAGGAAGAAAACGAGATCGAGCGGGAAACGCCTTTAGAAAGAGAAGAAGCCCCACAGAATTTACAAGAGCAGAATCCATAAGGAGAACAAAATGAACCGACAGATCGTTGCAAGGCTTGGCCAGTTGTTGTTGATCGCAGTCTTCTGCTGGTGCGTTCCGCTCAGCGGCGCGCAAGAGAAAGAACAGGAGCCGGCAAAGAAACCGGCAGAACAAGTGCAAAAGCCGGTTAACGCTTACCGCCTCGACTTTTCCCTGAACGAAATGCAAGCTGGCAAAAAGATCAACACCCGCCAGTACTCTATGCAACTGAGTACCGATACCGACGGACGCTTCGGCGGAGGTGGTGGGAAGCAGATCAAAATTGGCACTCAGGTTCCATACGAAAAGTGGCATGAAACAGCAGAAGGAGAGACAAACAAGGGACATGTAGAGATGAGTTACATCGATGTCGGAACCCGTATCAGGGCCCTGATAAAGGAAAACGGCAACGGACTGGAACTATCTATAGATTGCGATATCACTAGCCTCGCAGATCCTGAGCAGACGAAAAGCGGCAGCCGTCCGATGCTTCGCCAGATGAATATTGAAGGCAGCACGGTAGCCGACGTGGGCAAGCCGGTCGTGATCGGCAGCGTGGACGATCCCGACTCCAAGCGTCAGTTTCAGCTCGAGGTCACGGCCACCAAACTCAAATAACTTAAGGAACAGGAGTTTGTCATCCCGAGCGAAGCAAGGGATCCGCATTGCGCCGCAAATTGCAGACCCCTCGCTTCGCTCGGGGCGACAATTCATGTACCGGAGCAAGACGGGTGGCGGGGGTCGCGCTTCGACGGAGTAAAGTACCCTCGGCCAACTGCCCAGACATACTCCCTACTGCGCCGCAGTCTGCTCCCGCCGCCGGCCCTGAATTTCAATATAGACATTGATCAGCGAAACCGCCGCTGGCGTCACCCCCGGAATGCGCGAGGCCTGGCCTAACGTTTGCGGGACGACTTTTCCGAGCTTCTCCTGCATTTCGCGCGACAACCCGCTCACCGTCCGGTAATCGAACCAATCCGGAATGCGGCGCTGCTCGGCCTTCTTCAGCCGTTCGATGGCGCGCTGCTGCTGGTCGAGGTATCCGGCATACTTAATCTCAGTTTCGACCGACTTGAGCTCGTTCCGGATTTCCGACGAAAGCTGCACCGAAGCGGAATCAACCGAAGAAACGTCAGCCGCAGAGGACGCCGAGTTCGCCGAGAAGTCTCTTTCAAAAAACCGCGGCACGAGATCCTTGAGAACCGGCGCCAGTTGCTCGATGACAATCTCAGGCCGCTTCAGCAGTTGCCCCAAAGGCTGCCCAACAGCGGAAGACAGATCGAGTGGCTCGTGTGGGGACGGGCGCCCTCGCCCGTCCAAGTCGAGCGCAGCTCGACCGCTCTCGCTGGCAGCGGAACAAACTGCTGCGATCTGCCCCGCCATCGCTCCCGTCACCTTCGTCGTTTCCAGCACCTGCTTCACTTCCTCCAGCCGCCGCTGCTTCGCCTCGAACTCCGCCCACGCTTCATCCGAGATCAGCCCCACGCGCCGCCCATGTGGAGTAAGTCGCCGGTCGGCGTTGTCGATCCGCAAATGCAAACGGAACTCCGCCCGCGAAGTGAACATCCGGTAAGGCTCATTGGTGCCTTTCGAAATCAGGTCGTCAATAAGAATCGCTGTGTAAGCTTCCGTGCGATCAAGCACCAGCGGAGACTCTTCCTTCACCTTCAGCGCCGCGTTAATTCCAGCCATGATTCCCTGGCACGCCGCTTCTTCGTACCCTGACGTCCCATTGATCTGCCCGGCGAGAAACAGCCCAGCAATCTTTTTCGTTTCCAGCGTGCGCTTGAGTTCCGTGGGATCGATCGAGTCGTACTCAATCGCGTAACCAGGCCGCATCATCTCCGCGCTGTCGAGCCCCGGAATCGACTTTAGGATCGCCAGTTGCACATCAATCGGCAGCGAAGTGCTCATGCCGTTGACGTAAATCTCGTGCGTGTTCAAGCCCTCGGGCTCCAAGAAAAGCTGGTGCGTCAGTTTGTCCGGGAACTTGACGATCTTGTCTTCAATCGACGGACAGTAGCGCGGCCCAGTCGAATGAATCTGCCCGCTGTACATCGGCGAGCGATGCACGTTCTCGCGAATGATGCGATGCGTTTCTTCGGTGGTAAAGGCGATGTAGCACGGCGCCTGCGAGTCGTGATGCGCCACGCGCCGGGTGCGAAAGCTGAACGGAGTGGGATCCAAATCGCCCGGCTGCCGCTCGAAGCGCGACCAGTCAATCGTGCGCCCGTCGAGACGCGGAGGTGTCCCAGTCTTGAGCCGGCATCCGCGCAGCCCAAGCTTCTTGAGCGCTTCGCCCAGCAGTACCGCCGCCGGTTCTCCCGAACGTCCCGCCGGATACTGCTGCTCGCCGCAGTGAATCAGCCCGTTGAGAAAAGTCCCGGTGGTGATGACGACCGCACCAGCCGAGACGCGCCGCCCATCGCGCAGCAGAACGCCGCGGATACAGTTCTCAGTTCTCAGTTCCCGGTTCTCAGTAGCGTCGGGAGTAACTGAGAACTGAGAACTGGGAACTGAGAACTTTTCCACAACCACATCCACCACTTCCGCCTGCTTGATCGTCAGATTCCCCTGCGACTCCAGCACTTCGCGCATCTTCAGCCGGTAGGCCTGCTTGTCGCACTGCGCCCGCGGCGACCAGACGGCCGGCCCACGCGAAGTATTGAGCAGCCGAAATTGGATTCCGACCGCGTCCGTGATTTCGCCCATGATCCCGCCCAGCGCATCCACTTCCCGCACCAGGTGCCCCTTAGCGATGCCGCCAATGGCGGGGTTACAAGACATCTGCGCGATCAAATCGACGTTCAACGTATAGAGAGCGGTCTTCAGCCCCATGCGAGCCGCCGCCATGGCAGCTTCGCATCCGGCATGGCCAGCCCCCACCACAACAACCTCGAAATGTTCGTCAAACCGCTGCATTTGCGCTGGTTCAAAACCCGCAACAATGGAGGGAATACTGCTTCGTCGATTGTAACCCGTCTGACATCATCGGCCTGACGTTACCGATAAGACGGCGGCAGCGGATTGCGGTCCTGGAATGCGTCCCGCTGATGCCAATAAGGATAGGCCACCGGGAGCGCGCTGGCCTCGTCCAGTTTTGCGACCTGTGCGCTGGTCAGCATAAAGCTAGCTGCCGTCAGATTGTCGCGCAGTTGCCCTTCATTGCGCGCGCCGACGATCACGCTAGCGACAGTCGGTTTCCGCAGCAGCCAGTTCAGAGCCACCTGCGGCACGGTCTTACCCGTTTGACCCGCGACCGCTTCAAGCGCGTCCACAACCTTGTAGAGATACTCGTCCGCGACCTGCGGACCGACTCCTCCAGTCTTATGCAACCGGCTCACGTTCGGCAGCGGCTGACCACGGCGGATCTTGCCGGTCAGACGGCCCCATCCCAGCGGGCTCCAGATCAGAGCGCCTAGGCCTTCCGTGTAGGCCTGCGGCATCAGCTCCCATTCATAATCGCGCCCGACGAGCGAGTAGTAAACCTGGTGCGCAACGTAGCGCGCCCACCCGTAATGTTCGCTAATGTCAATCGACTTTTGCAGATGCCATCCCGAGAAGTTCGACGCCGCGATATAGCGCACCTTGCCTTCGCGCACAAACTGGTCGAGCGTGTTCAACGTCTCTTCAATCGGCGTCAGCGCGTCGAAGCCATGCATGTGATAGACATCGATGTAATCCGTCTTCAGCCGCTTCAAACTGCCTTCGATTTGTCGCGTCAGGTGCGAACGCGACGAACCAACGTTGTTAGGCCCGTCGCCGAATTGGAAGCTTGCCTTGGTCGAGAGCAGAAGGCTCTCGCGCGGCAGGTGCTTGATCCGCCTCGCCCAGAATCTGCTCGGAAAGCCCCTGGGAATAGATATCGGCGGTGTCGAAAAAGTTGACGCCGGCTTCCATACAGAGATCGATGAGCCGTGTCGCTTCCGCCACGTCCGTCTCTCCCCAGGCGCGGAAGAAATCGTCCCCGCCCCCGAAAGTTGCGGTGCCAAAGCACAGCACCGGAACCTTCAAACCACTTCTGCCAAGTTGTCGGAATTCCATATACAGTTCGATGGGCCGCAGCCCCCGGCGGTCGCAGTGTTTCTGTTTGACGGCGTCTTTGGCCAAGTACCGGAAACATGGCCGCCGGTGCTAACGCCGCGTCCTTGTGATCCGCCGCTCCCGACCGTATAGTAAAGGGTACCGAGGCAATCATGGAAACGAAGATCGTGGAAACCAAGGCATTTGTGTCTCTGCTCGACGAACGCATTCATCAATACGATTTGCTCTGTCATCCCTTTTACAAAGCCTGGTCCGCCGGCAAGCTGACCCGCGACGATCTGCGCGAATACGCTGAGGATTACTACCCTCACGTGGATGCGTTCCCGGGTTATCTGGCTCAGCTTGGCGTCCGGCTGGAAGAGGGCGAGTTGCGCCGCGCCGTGCTCGCCAACATGACCGACGAGAAGGGCGGCGAAGATTCCTTTGGCGAGCCGGAACGTTCGCACTCCGAACTGTGGCTCGACTTTGTGGAAGGCGTGGGCGGAAGCCGCATTCCGAAACGCCGGCCGGTCGGGGCAGTTCGCAAGCTCATTTCCTGGTTCCACCGTGTAGCGAGCGAAGGCACCCCGGAAGAGGCGCTGGCGGCTTTCTATGCCTACGAATCGCAGGTGCCGCGCCTGGCGCAAGAGAAAGATCGCGTCCTGCGTGAGCTGTACGGCGCCGATGAGAAGACGCGCGGCTATTTTACCTTGCACGCCACCGCGGACGCGCATCACGCGCAGGTGTGGCGCACCCAGCTCGAGAAGCGGGTCAAGGCCAATCCGGAGACTGCTAAGAAAGCATTAGCTGCCGCCGAGTGTGCGGCCAAAGCTCTGTGGGCCGTGCAGGACGGCTTCGAAGCGCGGCGGACAGAACGGACGGCGGCGTAGTTTCAAGTCGGAATTAGGAAGCCCGCTTGTAGAGACGGGGCTTGCCCCGTCTCAGACGCAGCAAGCCGCGTCTCTACGGGACTTCAGTTCTTCTGCAATCCCGTTTTAAGCGAGAATGGCTCGACCCATCCCCATCGGCGTGCGCGGCGAAGCGGCTGAAACCGTCGAGTTGAAGCACACGCTCGCCGCACATCACCCGGAGTTGCCGCCGGTGTATTCGACTCCAGACATGATTCGGCTGATGGAGATGGCCTCCTTCCATGCGCTGCAACCGTATTGTGACGAAGGCGAAATCACGGTGGGCATCTCGATCCACGTCGAACACCGCGCAGCCAGCGGGATCGGAGTGCGAATTTACGCCGAGGCGGAACTGGAATCTTTTGACGGACGCTTTTATATCATGCGCGTCCGTGCCCACGACGGCACGCAGGAGATCGGGTGCGGCACCGTGGGGCGCGCCGTGGTGCACGTCCCCAGTTTCATCAAGCGCATGCGCGATAAAGCTCGCGGCAGCTGACCCTGCTTGAAGCAAACCTGAAGGAAAACCTGCCATAGAGAAGAAGCAGAGAGAAGTTATGGAATCCCAGACCAACAAAGCAATCCAGTTCCGGCAGCTTCATCGCGGACCGGGCGCGCTCATCCTGCCGAACGCGTGGGATGTGGCCAGCGCCCGCATCTTCGAGGAAGCTGGCTTCCCCGCGCTTGCAACCACCTCCGCAGGCATCGCTTTTTCGCTGGGTTATCCCGACGGCCAACGTATTCCACGCGAGGAAATGATGGCTCGCATCGGCCGCATCACTCGCGCCGTGCACGCCCCTGTGACCGCTGACGTCGAATCGGGATATGGTTCCACTCCTGAAGATGCGGCCATGACAACGCGCGAACTGATTCAGGCGGGAGTCGCCGGGATGAACCTGGAAGATGCGAGCGGCCATCCGGACCAACCCTTGGCCGACTTGCAGTTGGCCGTCGAAAAGATCAAGGCGGCGCGCGAGGCTGCCATACAGATGCGGGCGCAATTTGTGGTCAATGCTCGCACCGACGTGTACCTGCTACCGGGAGGCAATCCGGACGCCGACTATTCCGAAGCGTTGCGGCGGCTGCTTGCGTTTCGCGATGCCGGCGCCGATTGCGTTTTCGCCCCCGGTCTCAAGGATGCCGAGACGATTGCGCGGCTGGTGAAAGCCATCGCGTGTCCCCTCAACATTCTCGCCGTGCCCGGAACGCCCTCTATTCCGGAACTCGAAAAACTGGGCGTGGCGCGCGTGAGCGTGGGATCGGGCCCCATGCGTGCAACCCTCGGACTGCTGCGGCGAATGGCCGAAGAACTCAAAACCTCCGGAACGTACAGCGCAATGGAGGGAGCGGTGCCTTATGCCGAGGTTAATAAGTTGTTGGGCGGCTAATCCGCTTCCCTCGCAAGAGGATCACCCGTTGACCAGGTTCATCATGTGTTCCGGGTAGCGCATTCCCGAAGCCGCGCCGGTGGGAAAGACTTCGCTCAAGCGGCGCATGTCATCCGGAGTCATTTCTAAATCCACCGCCGCCGCGTTTTCCTCCAAATACTTGCGCCGCTTGGTGCCAGGGATGGGCACGATGTCGTCGCCCTGCGCCATCACCCATGCCAGCGCCAATTGTGAAGGCCGGCATCCTTTTTCGCGCGCGATCTCTTCGACTTTTTTCACCAGATCCAAATTCTTCTGAAAATTTTCGCCCTGGAAACGCGGCGAGAAACGGCGATAATCGTCCGCCGCCAGGTCTTCGAACTTCTTGAATCGGCCGGTAAGAAAGCCTCGTCCGAGCGGACTATAAGCGACGAAGCCAATGCCAAGCTCGCGGCAGGTGGCGAGGATTTCGTCTTCCGGATCGCGCGTCCAGAGCGAGTATTCCGTCTGCAGCGCCGCGATGGGATGCACCTTCACAGCCCGGCGCAGGGTCTTTGCGCCCGCTTCCGACAAGCCGAGGTAGCGGATCTTCCCTTCCTTGACCAGTTCGGCCAGCGCGCCCACCGTTTCTTCAATCGGCGTCTTGGGATCGACGCGATGCTGATAATAAAGATCAACATGATCCACGCCGAGCCGTTTCAGGCTTTCCTCGCAAGCCTTCTTCACGTAGTCGGGCTTGCCGTTCACCCCGCGCACGTTGGGATCCTTGGGATCGCGCACGATGCCGAACTTCGTCGCCAGCACGACCCGGTCGCGCTTGCCCTTGATCGCGCGCCCCACGAGTTCTTCGTTCGTGTGTGGCCCGTAGATGTCGGCGGTGTCGAGGAAGGTGATGCCGAGTTCGATCGCCCGATGAATGGTCGCGATCGATTCCGCGTCATCGCGTCCGGAGTAAAACTCCGACATGCCCATGCAGCCCAGGCCGAGGGCGGAAACTTTGAGGCCGGAACGTCCAAGATTACGGGTTTTCATTCGAGTGTTCCTTTCGCAGAAAAAAACGTGGCTAAAGATTTGACGATTAATGGTCTACGCTTCCGGGTGTATAGATGCAATAGCTTGCGGTGAAGGTCCTGGTGACCGGAAACGTGCCCCGGATTGCATCGCTCCCGTTTGCCTTGGCATCTTGTAGGAAGACATAATTTTAAGTCGCCTGCAGCCATGAATCGACCGCCGATCTGGTTTGAACGGAAGTTTGACTTCACGTTTCCCGTCGAGCAGCATCCGAACCTGTGCGCGCGTTTGCGAGGCACGCCGGCCCGGCTGGAAGAAATCGTACGCGGCGCCGAGCGAGGCGTGCTGGTCAGGAAGCCGCGCGAAAACGAAAAATGGTCAGCCCAGGAACATGCCGGGCACTTGCTGGACCTCGAACCTCTGTGGATGGCGCGGGTCGATGACTACCTGACGGAAGCATCGCAGCTCACCGTGGCTGACCTGAGCAATCGGAAAACGTTCGAAGCGCAGCACAACCAGCGCCCGATCGATGAGATCCTGGCTGGGTTCCGAAACGCCCGCTCACGACTGGTGAGCAGAGTGGAGAAGATCGACCCCACAATCTTTGCCCACACCTCTCTCCATCCGCGGCTGAAAACGCCCATGCGGCTGGTGGACCATCTGTACTTTGTGGCGGAGCACGATGACCATCACCTGGCCGAGATCTGGAATCTGATCAACCCGGCTAGCAGGGAGCTAACCGATCAAGAAGTGACCCGGATTAAGTGACCCGGATCAAAGGCTTCGTGCGAGGTAACACCTGTCCGATTTCGACGGCGGGAACGCCGGCATCCTGCAGCGCACGTGTGAGCGCCCCGGCATCTTCAGCGCCGACCGAGATCAGTAGGCCCCCGGCGGTTTGCGGGTCGAAGAGAAGCGTGCGGATCTCGTCGGGAACCGACGGATCGTAGCCGACCATGCATTCGGCAAACTCGCGGTTGGCTTTGAGTCCGCCGGGAATGCAGCCGGCGCGGATGCAATCGAGCGCGCCTTCGAGCACGGGAATGTTGGCGGATTGGAAGACGAGGCTGACGTTCGATGCCAGCGCCATTTCGCGAGCGTGGCCGATCAGGCCGAAGCCCGTGATGTCGGTGAGGGCGTGGGCGGCGAAGGCGTCGTTCGTCGTTGGTCGTTGGTCGTCCGCCGGGTGCCCCACGTCTCGCGCTTTTCGAGACGTGGGTCTTGGCTCCGTCCCCACACACCCGCCTGTGATCACTTCGGCCGCGGTCTTGTTCAAAGTAGTCATCGACCTCACAGCCGCGTCGATCCATTCCTGCTTCGCGACGCCTTTCTTGATCGCCGTCGAAATGACCCCCGTGCCGAGCGCCTTGGTGAACAGCAGCTTATCGCCGGGTTGCGCGCCCCGATTGGCCAGCACGCGCCGGGGATGAATCACTCCCGTAACCGAATAGCCGAATTTCGTTTCTTCATCGCGGATGCTGTGGCCGCCCACCACCGTGCATCCCGCCTCGATCATCTTTGACAAGCCGCCGGCAAGAATGCGCTCCAGGATGTTGAGATCGCCTTTATCGGGAAAACAGACGAGGGCCAGCGAAGTCAGCGGCTTTCCACCCATGGCGTAAACGTCGCTGAGCGCGTTGGCAGCGGCGATCTGACCGAAAGTATAGGGATCGTCCACGATGGGCGTGAAAAAATCCACCGTCTGCACCAGCGCCGTCTCGGGCGTGAGCAGATACACGCCGGCGTCGTCGGCGTGATCGAAGCCGATGAGCACATTCGGGTCCTGTTGCCGGGCTAATTTCCCAAGCACCGTGTCCAGCGCCGCCGGACTCAGCTTGGACGCTCAACCCGCAGCTTTGACGGACTCCGTGAGACGGAATGGTTTGACGTCAGCCACGAGCCCATTGTAACGGAGGCGAAAGAAGCGCTCGCAGCCCGGAGCGCCCGCTGTTCCGCCGATTGGAGGTTGTCGCACCAGAGATTCGTGGAAGGGCACGACTTCAGTCGTGCCGCCGACGCCCGCCAGAAATGAGGGCTTTAGCCCCTGAGGTCGGATGACGGTGGACTGCCGACGCCACGTGCCCCTCCTCCGCCACTCCGAGCCCCTCCGCAGCAGTGCTAAACTTTCATCGTCCCTCCCCAGAAGCCCGGAGCGATGTCCCAGCTCAACCTCAAGCCGACGCACGCGGCCGTCAAGAACTACTACGCCGCCCTCCACCAACTCGGCCAACTCCATATCGATCACGAGATGGCCGTCCGCAGCGCCTTCCAAGACCTGCTCTCCACCTGCGGACGCAAGCTCAAGCTCACCCTCAGTCCCGAATTTGAGATCAAACGCAAGCACTCGTCCATTCGCGTAGACGCCGCTCTGCTCGATGAATTCAAGCTTGCCCACGGTTTCTGGGAAGCCAAAGACGAAAAAGACGATCTCGACCGCGAAATCAAGTCCAAGCTCGAAAAAGGCTATCCCCGCGACAACATCATCTTCCAGGCTCCCAACCGCGCCGTCCTCTATCAGTCCGGCACTCGCATCATCGACGCCGACATCTCCAATCCCGAGAACCTCACTCAGATCGTCAACCAGTTTTTCGACTACAAAGCGCCCCACATCGAGGAGTGGGAACAAGCCGTCGCCGAATTTTCCGACCGCATCCCCGAACTCTCCGACGCCGTAAAAAAGATCATCGACGAAGAACGCCGCCGCAATCCCGCCTTCGTCCGCACCTTCGACGACTTCTACGCCCTCTGCCGTCAAGCCATCAATCCCAATCTTTCCGAAGACGCCGTCGAGCGCATGTTGATCCAGCACCTGCTGACCGAACGCATTTTCGAGAGGATTTTCGACAATCCCGATTTCACCCGCCGCAACGTCGTCGCCGCCGAAATCGAAAAAGTCATAGTCGAACTGACCAAGCGGGCGTTCAACCGAAACGAATTCCTGCGCCCGCTCGACCGTTTCTACAAAGCCATCGAAACCAGCGCCGAAAACACCACCGGCTTCACCGAAAAGCAGCACTTCCTCAATAAAGTCTACGAGCGATTCTTCCAAGGCTATTCGCCGAAAGAAGCCGACACCCACGGCATCGTCTATACCCCGCAGCCCATCGTCAACTTCATGGTGCGCAGCGTCGAAGAAATTCTGCAAAAAGAATTCGGACGCTCCCTCGGCGACAAAAACGTCCACATCCTCGACCCCTTCGTCGGCACCGGCAATTTCATCGTCAACATCATGGACAAGATCAAAGCCACCGAATTGCCCTACAAATACGAAAACGAACTCCACTGCAACGAAGTCATGCTGCTCCCGTATTACATCGCCAGCATGAACATCGAGCACGCCTACTTCGAACGCACGGGAGAATACAGCGCGTTTCCGGGAATTTGCTTGGTGGACACGTTCGAACTGGCAGAGTCGAAACAAGTACCGATGTTCACCCAGCAGAACACGCAAAGAGTAGAGCATCAGAAGCGACAGCAAATTTTTGTCGTCATCGGCAACCCGCCCTACAACTCAAAACAACTCGACGAGAGCGACCAGAATCAGAACCGGACCTACCCCACACTGGATGCGCGGATTGCGGACACGTATACCGCAGACTCCACGGCGACTCTTCGCAACAAGCTAAGCGATCCCTATGTAAGGGCATTCAGATGGGCGTCGGATCGGGTAGGCGAGCAAGGAGTCGTAGCTCTCGTGACGAACGGCAGCTACATCGATCAGATCGCCTTCGATGGGATGAGGAAACACCTCTTAACGGATTTTGACGCGGTTTACGTACTTGAGCTTGGAGGCAACGTCCGAAAGAACGCCAAACTTTCCGGAACAACGCACAACGTGTTCGGAATTCAAATTGGTGTCGCCATTGCGCTTCTCGTAAGAACGGGAAAGTCAGAACCAGTCAAGCGACGACTCTTTTACGCGAGAACTGACGAATTTTGGACTAGACACCAGAAGTACGATTTCCTAGATGGGGCAAAGGGCCAGTCCGGAATTCAATGGCGCGCCCTTAAAGCAGATTCACAAAACAATTGGCTTCTAAGCGATTCGACCCAAAGCTACCTAACCTTCGTTCCGCTTGGCGACAAATCCGTCAAACGCGGCACCACCCCCAGCGGGTCTACCGTCTTTCAACTTTTTTCATTAGGCGTGGTCAGTAGTCGTGACGCATACGCCTACAACTTCAGCGCCTCACAACTGAGTAAGACCGCTCGGATATTCGTCAATGTCTACGAAGAAAAGTTGTCCGTAGCGCAGCGAAAAAAGGCGGACCCAGATTCACTGATAGACGTAACCGACGCCCGGATCAAGTGGACTCGCCAGACGAAGGCTGCCTTGCTCCGCGGCGCGGAATCAGAATTCAAAGCTGCTGCCATTCGCGACGCGGCGTACCGCCCGTTCACGAAAATGACCCTGTATTTCGACGACTTCTGGAACGAAGAGCAGTATCGCTTCCGGGAAATATTTCCAATACCGGGGACAGAACGCGAGAATACTGCCTTTTGCGCAACCGGCCCAGGCGCCGAGCGACCTTTTGCATGTTTGGCTTGCTCGAACATCTCAGACCTCAACTTCTTCGGACCCGGAACAGTGCCACAGTGGTTCCCCTTCTACACCTACGCCGAAGACGGCACCCACCGCCGCGAGAACATCACCGACTGGGCCCTCGAACAATTCCGTTCCCACTACCACGCCCAATCCATCACCAAGTGGGACATCTTCCACTACGTCTACGCCGTCCTGCACCACCCCGAGTACCGCGAGCGCTACGCCGCCAACCTCCGCCGCGAACTCCCCCGCATCCCGTTCGCCCCTGTGTCCTCTGTGTCCCCTGTGGTTAAAGATGTTGACGTCTTCCGCCAATTAGTGAAGGCCGGCAAGCGCCTGGCAGAAATCCACGTCCACTATGAGCAGCAGCCCGGATACCCGCTCACCCAAAGAGAAAAAGCCGGCACAAAGCTAGACTGGCGCGTAACGAAAATGCGCCTAAGCAAAGACAAGGCCACGCTCATCTACAACGATTTCCTAACCCTCTCCGAAATCCCGAAAGAAACCTACGACTACCGCCTCGGCAACCGCTCCGCCCTCGAATGGGTGATCGATCAATATCAAGTCTCGACCGACAAACGTAGCGGCATCACCAACGATCCGAATCGCGCCGACGATCCCCAGTACATCCTCCGCTTGATCGGACAAGTCATCACCGTCAGCCTCGAAACCGTGAAAATCGTCCAGTCCCTCCCCTCCCTGCGCCTGAAGGATTAGCAGAATCCCAGCGCTTCTCCCCGAACCCCATCCAGTCCCACGCGATTTTTTCATCACAAAAGCGCTGTGACCGCCATCACAGACTTCCAGCCCGACCGGTGCGACAATGTTTCCAGATTGGGGCGGTTTGTGAGTGTGCCCGTCTCCCAAGACGGCCCTCGAAGCTGCCCCAAACCCATTTTCAGCGCTCTTTGACAACCTAAGTTATTGATTTTGGAAGACTTTACCCGCAAGTCCTTTAAACCCAAAGACCTGGCGGGAATTTTCCCCTAAGTCTATGATTCCAAAAGACCGGGGCCTGTGATTTTTTTAGGTTAGGAAGTAGTAACTTAAGAGTAAACAGGCAAGGCCAAGACATGGGCCGCCATCCCCAGGTGAGCGATCTGGGGCTTCTTACTTCACGCTGACCTGAGTGATCTGCAGATCGGGATAGGCGTGGTTCCACTGGGCGGAAATGTTCTCAAAGGTTAGGCGGAAAGGCTTGCTCTGGCCCGGCGCGAGCGGCGACAGGTTGAGGTCCACGGCTTCGTCGTACGGACCGCCGGTGACAAGAACGCGGATGGGAAGTTCCTCGCGCTGCGCCGTCTGTCCCATGTCGTCCTTGAATGTGATCTGCGCCACCGCGTGGATGACCGTCTTATCGCCGGTGTTGGTGATGGCGCCATCGAGATAGCTGACGGTTGCGCCCACAAAATTCTGCGCGGCGCTTGTCTTCAGGTCCGAGAATTTCAGGTTCGCGGCATAGGCTGGAGGGGCGGCGGGCTTTTTCTGCTCGGCGCGAAAAATCAGCGCGAGAATGCCAACTACTATTCCTACGATGACGATCCCGATGAGAATCGGACGAAAGCTGGACTCTTGCGGCTCCGATGTGGGATTCACGTTCGGCTGGATCAGGCTGCCCATGCCGGGATTGTACTACCTGCGTTTCGTTAACGGGCGCTCACGCCGGAAGACGGTGCTTTCGCGGGGTTCCCCGATTCCCGCGAATCGGTAACGCGGTAGTTGTTGTATTCAATCGTCAGCGTGGCGCGCCCGCCGAGCCGGATGTAGCTCACAGACTGGTTGCGCCGGGGAAGCCAGAAATCTTGCACCTTCATGTACTCGTGATGAATTTCATTTTTCTTCGTCCAGAATGAAGGATTCTGAGCCGGCTCAGCGTCAATCCGGGCCACAGCGAAATCGACTGCGTCGACCCACACTTTGCCGCGATAGAGGTACTTGCTTTTCGTCTTCGGGTAGACGGCGAGCACGTATCGGCTGTCCTTGTCCGAAGAATTGACGCCCGAGGAATTGACGCCCGAGGGCTCGAAGCCGATCAGCGCGAAGTCGTAGTTGTCGCGGTTCAGCAGCGTGCGCGCGTGCATTTCCGGCTGTGCAGCTTCTTTCTCGCTCTCCAACAACCTCTTGAACACGCGATCGATAATCAGCTTCGATCCAGTTTGCGAGATCACCTTGAAGCTCTTGGTGGAAGGGCTGTCATAAGCGGCCTCCACGGTCATTTCGGCGTCGCGATCCCCCGGGAATCCGCGATAGGAAAGGCGATAGACGCGGGTGGATTCGTAGTGGCGCAGAGCCTGTGCCCGCTCTATATCATTGCGGATGAGACTGTCCACGACCTGATTGACCGAGAGTGGCGCCGTAATGATGGAAGACGGGAGCGAAGTCGAATCAGTGGCGGCCGCAGAGGCGTTCACCAGAATCACCATCGGTAATACGGCCGTTAGTAGGAAAAGTCCGATCGCGCTCGGCATCGAGCTCCGAATTCAACTCAAGATTAACCGGCTGCATCTATTTCGCCGAAGGGCTTAGCTTATCACCATCGCTGGGCGCGCCCGAGGGGCGGGCTAGCCTGACGGCGGAGCGGCTGCGAGTGTCATGACTTGGGCATCGGGTTTGGCACCATCTGCGCGATTTTTTTGGCGCATAGCGATTTCACCCATCTTGAACCAACGGATCGCCGTGCCGGGGCAATGCTGTCAATAACTTGCGGAAAAGAAGAAACGGTTACATAATTGCCTCCGATCAAGCGAAACAAGGAGCCCTCCCCCATGCGGTTTCGCGAGAGCGACAGATATGATCTTCATTGGAACTGGATTGCGATCTTCTCCTACGCCGCGTCGCTGGCTGTCAGCCTGGCGATTTGGAGAGGTCTATTCCGGGCCGTGCAGTTTCTAGCGAAGTGAGACGGGAAGCCAAGCGCTCAGAACTTGCCAGCGCGGCGTCACGGCTGAGCCCGGAAACCGCCGCTGACAAGCTGCGATATTACCCTTCGAGATTGCCGGTCGTTCATTACGGAACGTTCACTACCGGCATTACCGATCATAGTGCAGCAGCGAGAACACGTCGTACTTCGCCAATTTCTCGCGGCCTTTCAGGAAGTCGAGTTCGACCACAAACGCCAGTCCCGCAATCTCTGCGCCCAGGCCGCTGGCCAGTTCCGCGGTCGCGGCCGCCGTTCCGCCGGTCGCCAGCAGGTCGTCCGCGATCAGAACGCGCTGGCCTCTCCCGATGGCATCTCTGTGGACCTCCAGCGTGTTGCTGCCGTACTCCAGGTCATAGCTGACCTTCACCGTTTCGCCGGGCAGCTTTCCCGGCTTGCGGACCGGAACGAATCCCGCATTCAGCCGGTAGGCGAGCGCCGGCCCGAAGATGAATCCCCGAGCCTCCATGCCCAGCACCAGGTCAATCTCTTTGCCGATATAGTTTCCCGAGAGCGCGTCAATCAGCCGCGCGAAGCCGACTTTGTCCTTGAGCAGCGTGGTGATGTCGTAGAACAGGATGCCCTTTTTCGGGAAGTCGGGCACCTCCCGAATCAGCTTTTTCAACCCGTCGCAATCCACTGGCTTGGCCGGCGTCTTGGTTGTCATATCAAAGTTAAGCTCCTCGGACTTGAAATGAATTGAGTCCCGCGACCGGCTCGGCCTCGGATACTTCTACTCCATCTATGCGCGCCGCGCGCGGACCTTCACGCAACCGGGAGTGCAACCCGGCCAACTGGTCGCGCGTCCCCTGGGCTAGGATTTCGACCGTGCCGTCGGGATTGTTGCGCACCCATCCGGCAATCTTCAGGATGTGCGCCTCCCGCTCGACAAACCAGCGGAAGCCCACACCTTGAACACGTCCGCGCACCAGAAAGCAACGGGCTTGGACGGGGATTCGTTCTGCTGAAACCATGCGGAGATATTTGTAATTTGCTATTTGTAATTTGTAATTGGAAAACCGGACCGACCTGAGGGTCCAATTACCAATTACAAATTACCAATCACAACTTCCTTACGCTCTCGACAAATACGTCCCTTCCGCCGTGTCCACCTTGATCTTCTCGCCTTCGTTGATGAACGGGGGAACTTGCACGATCAGGCCGGTTTCGGTCTTGGCCGGCTTGGTCACACTCGATGCGGTCGCACTCTTCAGGCCGGGTTCGACTTCCGTCACGGTCAAGACGACGGTCTGCGGCAACTCGATGCCGACGGCCTTGCCGTCGAAAAACTCCACCTTGATCTGGAGGTTCGACGTCAGGTAATCCACCGCGTCGCCGAGGATCTCGCGGGTCAGGTGGGTCTGCTCGTAATTTTCCGTGTCCATGAAGTAGTAGCTGTCGCCATCCGCGTACAGAAACTCCATGTTGACCTCATCGACGTTGACCTTCTCGATGGGGTCGGGAGAGCGGAAACGGTGCTCGAACATGGCGCCGGTGCGCAGGTTGCGCAGCTTCGCCTGGATGAAAGCGCGCAGGTTGCCCGGCGTGCGGTGCTCCACGCTGAACACGGAATGCAGGTCATTGTTGTGCTTGATGATCATGCCGGGACGGAGCTGGGTCGCTGGAATCGACATTGCTGGTTTACATCTCCTTCACTTCTGCCAGGGATTCTGGGCAGCGGGGCAGGCCGGGGTCCCCGGCAGGCCCGCTCTTGGCCTGCTGGGGTGGAGGTCGCCAGGGCTTCCGCCGCACTTGGAATCAAGGTTTTATTTTACACAGGCGGAGCGGGTTGTGGGAATCGGGGCGACGCTGGGGCGCTGGGGAATTGGCAATTTGTAATTGGTAATTTAGGCTCAGGGAATCGCCGGAATTTCAATTACCAATTACAAATCGCAAATTGCCAATTCAATATTCGGGTCTAGAATAGAGATGATCGGGAGGTTCTTATGCGGATTGGAAAATACGAGAGTTCGGAAGGCACGGTTGGCACAGCCGTTACTTTTCTGCTGATCGGGCTTGGCGTCGGCGCCGCCCTCGGTCTGTTGCTCGCTCCGAAGACCGGGCGACAGTTGCGGAAAGACCTGCGGCAATCCTGCGATGACGCCCTGGACACCGTCTCCGACTGGACGGACGAAGCGAAAAACCGTTTCGAGAAAGCGGTGGAAAAAGGCGGCGACCTCGCCGACGAACTGAAGGCCAAAGTCCAGCCTTTGAGCGACGTGCTGCGCCGCTCGTAAATCGGCAGAAAGCTTGCGGGCGGAATCATCACCAGCAGCGGCCACTACGCCCGTTGCTTGCTCACCCGGACTCGTTAGCCGTTGGCAAGCCCCGGTCTTACGGTTCGATCTGAGTCTCGTCCTCGAGCGTGCGCTTCTTTTTGTGCACGTTGCGAATGACAATGCCCATCGAGAACCGGAAGTTGTCCTGCTTCTGCTTGCCGGGAATCGAAAAATTCGTACCGGTCTGCAAGTAATCGGCCTTCAACCGCAAAGCGAAACGCTGATTGATTTTGCGGTCGAGGCCGGCGCCAGCCACGAGCGCCCGGCCGGTGCCGACTTCCGTCAGGGTTTCCCCCCCGCCGGTTGCCTGGCCGCGTGCCCCCTGATGTCCGTAAAGAAGTTCGCCAAACGGTGTCCACATTTCATACTTGCGACGGGCAAATTGTGCGCCGAAAAGAAAGTTGTACTCTCGAGTCGCCACGTTGAACGTAGGATAAGTGCCCGGGCAGAAGCCGTTCTGCTCGCCACATTGAGGAAATGGCGCCGGCGTGGCCGACGGAATCTTTGACGTTCCGAAGTATTCGCCGCCTTCCACTACGATCCCGAACCAGCGGGTCGCGTTCAGGCCGAGAGAAGCGTCCCAGCCCGGTAACCCAGCCCAGTGTCCAGCATTGAAAAGACCGGCCTCGGCGTACGAACCGCCGCCAAAGAACTCGATGCGCGGATACTGCGGAGCGGGGACGGCGGCTTTTCCCGTTGGAGTTGGAATCGGAACCGCCTCGGGCGCTGGAGCTTGCGCCGGGGTTTGATCCGGAGCTGGAGCTTGAACTGGAGCCTGCGGCCACGACATCGCACAAAGCGCAGCCACGCCGGCCAAAACTCCCAGGTATTTCCTCACGATTCCTCCTTGAAATGCACTGATTCTACTAGGATGCGTCCGACAAACTATTGAGTATACCGTGCCCAGCAGGTGGTTGGTTTGGGTTGTGTGGCGCGGACACTCCTGTCCGCGGCCTTTGACTTTGGCTGTTTCTATACAATCGAAGGCGGCCTTGAAATCCATGGAATTCAGACTGACGGAAACCGAAGTCCGCGTGCTGGGGTCGCTGATCGAAAAAGACATCACCACGCCCGAGTACTATCCGCTGTCGCTGAACGCGCTGGTGAATGCCTGCAACCAGAAGACGAACCGCGATCCGGTAATGCAGTTGGACGAAGACGCGGTGCGCGACGCGCTGGAGGGCCTGCAGCAGCAGCGCATGGCGGGACCGGCGCGCGGCGCGGACAGCCGCGTGACCAAATACGAGCAGCGCTTGCAGGAAGTGTTTAATTTCACGCGCCCGGAGATCGCCGTGCTCTGCGTGCTGCTGCTGCGCGGTCCGCAGACGCCGGGCGAGTTGCGCGGACGCGCCGAACGCATGCACCGCTTCGAAGCGCTGGAGGATGTGCAATCGGCGTTGCAAAAGTTGATGCAGCGCGAACCGGCACTGGTGAAGGTTCTGCCGCGCCAGCCGGGAACGAAAGAAGCGCGGTATGCTCATCTGCTCTCCGGAGATGTAGTGGAAGTGGAAGCGCCGGTGCGGGCCGGCGCGGCAGTTGAGCGCAATCCCGCAGATGCGGAGCGCATCGCCCGGCTGGAAGAAGAGGTGGCGGAGTTGCGGCGAGAAGTCTCGGAAGTGAAGGATCAGCTAGAGAGATTTCGGAAGCAGTTTGAGTGAAAGCTTGCCGCCGAGACGCCGAGTGCGCCGAGAAGTCGATGAATTCCCCTGTGCTACCCAGTGCCCCCTGTGGTTAAGGTTTTGGTTTTTTCTCGGCGACCTCTGCGTCTCAGCGGTGAGCAAGCTCTACCTACAGCACGCGTTCCTGCGTATATCCCGCCGCGCCCAGCGCCGAGATGATTTCGGCGATGTGGTCGGGGCCGCGGGTTTCCATCGTAATTTCGATCGCGGTCTCACCCAGGTTTACGCCGTGGTAAGCGCGGTCGTAGTCCGTCTCGACGATATTGGCGCGATGCTGCGCCAGAATTGATGTTAGGCGATTGAGCGCTCCAGGATAATCGGGCAGGTGGACGCGCAGGCGCACGAGGCGTCCGTCCTTCACCAGGCCGCGCTCAATGATGCGGGAGAGCAGTGTGACGTCGATGTTTCCGCCGCATACGAGCACCCCAACTTTCTTCCCGACGAAAGTCAGCTTGCGGTTGACCAGGGCCGCGATGGCTGCCGCGCCCGCGCCTTCGGCCAGAGTTTTTTCGCGCTCGAGCAAAAGAAGGATGGCGTTGGCGATTTCTTCTTCTTCGACAGTAACGATGTCGTCCACATACTTCTGCACGAGCGGCAGGGTGCGGTCGCCGGCGCGTCGCACAGCGATGCCATCGGCGATGGTAGAGGCGGCCATGAGCGTCACCGGCTTGCCTTCCGCGACGGCAACCTTCATCGACGGCAGGCGCGAGGGCTGGACTCCGAAAACTTGAATTTTGGGATTCGACTCCTTCAGCGCGCAGGCGATGCCGCCAATCAGGCCCCCACCCCCGATCGGGACGACGACGGCTTCGAGGTCGGGATGCTGCTCGATGAGCTCGAGGCCGATCGTGCCCTGGCCGGCGATGACGGCGTCGTCATCGAAAGCATGCACGAAGGTGAGGTGCTCAGCCTCACTGCGGCGCACGGACTCTTCGAAAGCTTCGTCGTAGTTGGCGCCGTGCAGAACCACATCGGCGCCGTAACCGCGCGTCGCCGAGACCTTGATGAGAGGCGTGGTCAGGGGCATGCAAATCTGGGCGCGAATACCGAGCTTGCCGGTGTGATAAGCCACGCCCTGGGCATGATTTCCCGCCGAGGCCGCGATCACGCCCTGGGCGCGCTCTTCGGGACTGAGCGAGAGCAACTTGTTCAGGGCGCCGCGCTCTTTGAAAGAGCCGGTGCGCTGCAGGTTGTCGAGCTTCAAATAGACCTGGTTGGCGGTGGATTCGGAAAACGTCTCCGAACGCGCGCAGGGCGAAAGGTAGATGGAGTTGCGAATGCGGCCCAAGGCCGACCGGATGTGGTTGAGAGTGATCATTTTCCCACTGCGTCTACCTTGCTAAGGATGGAACCATCTTACCTGAACGCACCGCTAGGGACGTGGCTTGCCGCGTCTCCTGCCACGTACGGACGGGGCAAGCCCCGTCTCTGCAGAAAGAGAAACGAAGGGAGCAGGAGCAATGGGTCCAAGTACAACTTCCGTAATGGCACTTTAGGACAGGGGCTAGGCCCCTTCGAAACCTATGCAACCTTGTAAAAGCCCGTCAGAATGGGGTTTTAGAGGAGTTTATCCCCTGGGACTCATGCCTATTTCGACTGGTACCGTTCCCGCCCACGTTCCCGTGCATCGAAAGACGGCTGCGCGCGTCGCGCTGTTTGACTTGCCCGAGGCGTCCGCGCACCTGGTGACGGAGTGTTTCCGTCAATATGGAATCGAAACGGTTTCGATTGCGTGCGAACAAGCGGATCGAATGCAACACGAAAAGTTCGAGGCCTGCGTTTTGCCCCTGGGAGAAGCAGCCGGCAGCATCATCGAGATGGCCCGAGGATCGGCTTCCAACGGCCGGATCATCATTTACGGGCTGGGCGGGACCGCGCAGGATGCCATGCGTTATTCGAAGTTGTGCCTCAACGCGGTGTTTCACGAACCGTTGGAACGGTCGGCGGCGATGAAGCTGGTGCGCTCAACTCGAATGTTGGTGCTGCACGAATTCCGCCGCTACGTGCGTATCCCGGTGATGACGGAGGTTGGGGTCGTGATGGCCGATGGTGGCCGCATGACCGCCACCAGCCAGGAGATCAGTTCGGGGGGAATGTCGCTCAAGGGCAATCACGTGCCCGAACAAGGGAGTCTCGTGGAGGTGTCGTTTTCTTTGCTGACGCTGCCGCGCGTCTGGGTGCGCGGGCAGGTCACGTGGAAGAAACCCAACAAGAGCTTCGGGGTTCGCTTTGACGCGACTGACGAGCGGCGGCAACGGCTGAAAGAGTGGATTGTGGCATATCTTGAAACCTAGAAAGCCGCTGTCAGCTATCAGCTCTCAGTTCTCAGTTAAAACCTTTCTCACCCGGCTACAATATCGGCGTGAGCTATTCTTCCGCCGCCGCACAGCCTGAGCAGCCCTCCGCTTTAGAAACGCGCCGATTCTCGCTGCGGCAGAGAATTCTTTTGTGGCTCATCAGTTGGGCAAGCTATCTGGCGATTTCGCTGATCGGTCCGACTCTCCGCTACTCAATATCGTGGGAAGAACCGCCCTCGCCGCCGGACGCGATCTACGAAAAACCGGTCATCTACTCTTTCTGGCACCGGGCAGTGTTCCCGAGCGCGTGGTTATGGAGAAAGACCGGGATCGCGGTAATGGTGAGCCGCAGCTTCGACGGGGAATACATCGCTCGGACCATTGAAAGACTCGGCTTCGTCGCGGTACGTGGATCAAGCAACCGCGACGGCGCGAAAGCCCTGCTCGGGTTGAGAAACCAACTGGAACAGGGCAACCTGGTTGCGTTTACGATTGACGGTCCACGCGGACCGAAATACGTGGCCAAGCCGGGCCCGGTGCTGCTATCGCGTGCCAGCGCGATGCCGATGGCGGCGTTTTACGTGGCGCTCAGCGATGCCTGGGTGCTGAATACATGGGATGCGCTGATGATTCCGAAGCCATTTTCGAAGGCGCTCGTGCGCTTCAGCGCCAAGGTGCGAGTTCCCGCCGAAGCTGCCGATGAGCAGATGGCTGAGTTTCACCGGCAACTGCAGGCTGCGCTCGAACGCGTCACCCGCTTCGCCGAGGAGCACGTTGCGCGAGTAGGGTCGGCGGAGTTTCCCATCATCAAAGGCTAGCGGTTGACTTTGTATCGGACTGCCCGGTAGATTTGCTGGGCTGCTGTTTTTGTTCTTTCTCAAAATTAGGTTCGCGCATGATCGTAGGCCGGCGACAAAGCTGGCGCTATGGGAAGCGGGTGCAAATCCCGCGCTGCCGCGCAACTGTAAGCGAGGAAATCGCAACCGGTCACTGGGGCTGCCTAAAAGGACAACCCGGGAAGGCCGGTTGTAGCGACCGGATGCTGGGCCAAAGCTCATCAGAGCGAAAGCTCACATCCTGACTCGCAAAGCCAGGAGACCGGCGTGAACCGCCCACACAACCCTTTCGCGTGATAAAGGAGACGTGCCATGCGGTTTTCTCGTGTATTCGCTAGTGTTTTTCTTCTGTTCGCCATCGCTTCCGCCGAAATCAAAATCAAAGTTGTTGATCCTCAAGACGCCGCCGTCGCTGGCGCCGAGGTTCAATTGCTCAAGCTGGGGAAGCCCGCTCCTGCGGCCGTGCAAAGCACGTCCGCCGAAGGGCTCGTGACTTTTCGCGACGCCGCATCAGGCTCTTATCGTGTCCAGGTGTTGGCTCCGGGCTTCGCGGCAGAAATGATGACGGTAAACCTTTCCCCAACCGCCGAAGTCATCACCATCAAGCTCCGCCTGGCGACGGCAGCGGAAACCGTGGTCGTAACCGCGACCCGCAATCCAGTTCCGAACCAGGCCGCGGGCGCCGACGTTGACACTCTTAGCAGTCGGCAATTGGAAGTGATGCAGCCGGTTGCTGCGGACGACGCCATGCGTTTTCTGCCGGGCGCGGTCGTGAATACTGCCGGGCAACGCGGTGGCATCTCTTCTCTCTTCGTTCGCGGCGGCGAATCCACTTACAACAAAGTGATCGTCGATGGGGTTGCCATCGATAACCCGGGCGAAACCTTTGACTTTGGCACTCTGCCCCTGGCGCAAGCGGATCGCTTGGAATTTGTGCGGGGCGCGCAGAGCACTTTGTACGGCTCCGATGCCATGACCAGCGTCGTGCAGGTGTGGACGCGCACCGGAAGCACTCCGGTTCCCGAACTCCGCTTTGGCGCAGATGGAGGAAATTTCGGAACCGCCAACGGCTACGCGTCTCTAGCTGGCGCCCGCGGACGCGTCGACTATAACTTCTTTGGCGACCAGTTCAACAGCAACGGCCAGGGCGTAAACGACGCTTATTCGGATTCGCTGGAAGGCGCGAATGTCGGAGTTGCTCTGAACGACAAGGTCTCTTTGCGCGTGCACATGCGCCACTCCAACAGCCATACCGGAGTGCCGGGGGAGTGGAGCTTCAACGGCTACGACCCGCCAGTGGTTGTGAATGGCGTGACCCAGCCCTTACCGCCCGACCCCAGCGAATGGTCACAACTCAACAGCCTGCTCGGCAGCCTGGAACTTACGGTGGCTGCGCCAAGCGGATGGCAACACCACTTCACGGGTTTCGATTATCTCTATCGCTACACCGAATTGAACGTGAATGGCGATCCGGCCCGCGTCGACGGCTACGGCGATCCGTTCGACTATCCGTCTCACGAGTACGATCACATAAACCGAGTAGGATTTGAATACCAGGGGGACTACTCCGAACGAATTTGGACTCACTCCACCTTCGGAGTTCGCATCGAGAACGAAAATGGTACGGTCGGAGATCTCCTGTATCCCCCAGAATCTCCCGGTCAGCGTCTCAGTCAAGATGCATACCTTCAGCAGCAGTTCACGCTGGGCAGGCTCTCGGTGATCGCGGGAGGGCGTTTCGTCCACAACAGCCTATTCGGCAACACAGGCGTGCCAAGGGTTGCTCTAACTCTGCTGGCGTTGCGCGGCGGGGATTTGTTTTCTGGGACACGTTTGCGTTTTTCCTATGCCACCGGGTTCATGGAGCCCGCTCTCTATCAGACTTTTGCCGGACTCCCCTACTACGTCCCGAACCCTGGCTTGTTGCCAGAGCGCACCCGAGCCTTCGAGGCCGGCTTCCAGCAGAAATTCCTCGCAGACCGCTGGGCCCTGGATGCCACGTATTTTAACAATCTCTTCCACGATCAGATTGAGGCTGCACCCAACCAGGAGCCGTATCAAGGCAACCCGCCGGGCACCTTGTACCAGTTTTTCAATGTGCAAGAATCTCTCGCTCACGGCGCCGAAGTCCAACTGCAAGGCACGATCTGGAAGAGATTGTTACTGAACACGGCCTACACCTATACCTCGACCCAGTATCTCGAAGCTCCTCTCTGCACCCCGGCGGACTTTTGCGATCCTGTGTTTGACACCGGAAACCGCTTGCTCCGCCGCCCCAAGCATTCGGCAACAACGCTGCTCAACTATCTGGGGACGCGCTGGGGCGCAAATCTTGGTGGAAGTTTTGTCGGCCGTCGTCCGGATTCCGATTTTGAAAATTTCGGCATCTACCACGCCGCCGGTTACGCCCGCGTCGATCTCGGCGGATGGTATGCGATCAATTCGCGAATTACGGCATACGCGAATGTCGGGAACGCGCTCAACGATCACTACAACGAAGTGGTGGGATATCCGGCGCTGACGGCGAACTTCCGCGCGGGCCTAAGGTTCCGGATCGGCGGAGACTAGAAACACACCATCGTCCGGCGGCTTTTCCCGCGGCGGTTCTTCCCGCCGGAAGCTCGCTTTCGCCTCTCGGTCGTGGAATCGTGCCAGTCTGCGCGGACCAGTGTACCCGCGCCACGCTAACGGCTATCCCCGTTTGTGCCGATAGGTGCCTCATAGGGCCGGACCTCGTCCCGGCCGGTTCCCCATGCCCAAGATTCTGATCGCCGACGACTCTCGCTTCCAAAGACAATTGCTGGCCTCGTTCTTAGGTCCGAAGGGCTTTGAGGCAGTCTTTGCCGCGGACGCGCTCCAGGCATGGATGGCCGCGTTACGTTCCCAGCCGCAGTTAATTCTGCTCGATATCCAAATGCCCGGAGGCACCGGTATCGAGGTGCTTAAGCGGCTGAGGATGTCCACCAGGACGCAGCATATTCCTGTGATCGTGGTCAGCGGCGAAGAGAATCCCGCGACCGAATCGATGGCACGGAGTCTCGGGGCGGTGGATTATCTGCGCAAACCGGTGGAAGAGGAACAGCTTTGTGCTGCCGTGGATCTCGCCCTGCACCCTGTCCCCCACACCGCCAGGCAGTGACCACCGGCTAGCGCCGGCTACCGGCAGTTTCTCTGGGTTCGGTCTCCGAGCGGAGGTCGTCGCCCTCAACGCGCATTTTCGCCTGCGCGGGCTTGGCTCCTCCGTTATAGCGGTCGCGCACCGCCACGAGTTTTTCCACTTCCTTTTCACCGAGCGGTTGCTCGTGGCCGAGCAGGTGAGTGACCAGCGCGATCTTCGCGAAGTGCTCCACTGTTTCCATTTTCATGTAGGCACTCTCCAGCGAAGACCCAAACGTCACCACCCCGTGATTCGCCATCAGGATGGCGTCATGGTGCGGAATCAGGGGCTCGAGAGCGTCGGTCAGCTCGGGCGTGCCCGGCGTGCCGTAGCGGGCCAGCGGGATCGAGCCCAGACCGACAACGACTTCGCACACTAGCGGACGGTTCAGGTCGTAACCGGAAGCCGCAAACCCGGTAGCGGTCGGCGGGTGCGCGTGGACGATGCCATGCACGTCGGGGCGCAGGCGATAAATCAGCAGGTGCATGCCGATCTCGGTCGAAACTGAGCGCTTGCCGGCGAGGCGTCTTCCCTCCATGTCCACAATCACCATGTCAGAAGCGCGCATCCTGCCCTTGCTTATGCAGGTGGGAGTCACCAGCACGTGTCGTTCGTCGAGACGGATGGACAGGTTTCCGTCGGTGGCCGCAACAAACCGGTTTTCGTGCAGCAGGCGGCCGAACTGCACAATCTCAAGACGATGCTGGCGGTCATTAACCATTGAAGGCCATTGAAACCCTGCGCCGTCATGGTACAGCACGCCTCGGAATTCTTACAACCACTAGCAGGTCAAAATTTGTAAGTAGAACGGGACGGATTCCGGCTTAGACACAGCGGCGGCGCGGAGCCTGCCCATAAACCCTATAATCTCCTCGATGCTCGTCTCGGACTTCCAGTATGATCTGCCGCCGGAACGCATTGCACAGGAGCCACTGCCGGACCGCGCCGGATCGCGCCTGCTGCACCTGAATCGGTTGCCCGGAAGTTGGCAGGATCGGAGCTTTCGCGAATTCCCCGGCTTGCTGCGGTCGGACGACCTGCTGGTCGTGAACAATACGCGGGTATTCCCGGCCCGGCTCTACGGCCATCGCGGCGGACAGCGGGCTCAGCCCTTGAGCCCGCACAATCCGGCGGCGCGACATTTTCTCCGCGGGCGGATCGAAGTTCTGCTCACGCGCCAGGTGGCGGACGATCCCAATGAGTGGGAGTGCCTGGTGCGGCCCGGGCGAAAGATCGGGATCGGAGAAAAACTCTACTTTGCCGGCAAACCCGGCCGCCCACCCGCCGGCCCATCTGAAGACGATCCACCCGAACTCGAAGCCGAGGTCATCGAGCGCGGCAGTTTTGGGGAGCGGCGCATCCGGTTCGCCCCGGTCGCCGATTTCTTTGCCCGCGTCGAGCGCATCGGACACGTGCCGCTTCCGCCCTATATCGACCGCGGCGACCGGGCAGCGGACCGGGATCGCTACCAGACTGTATATGCCCAGGCCAGGGGATCGGTGGCGGCGCCGACAGCCGGCTTGCACTTCACGCCAGAGATCCTCGACCAGATTCGCGCACGCGGGATCGAAATCGCCGAGATCACATTGCACGTAGGGCTGGGCACGTTTCAGCCGGTACGAGTGGAAAAAGTGGAAGATCACAAACTGCATCGCGAGTGCTACGAAATTTCAGCGGAGGCGGCGCGGACGATCAACCGGGCGAAAGCCGAGGGGCGGCGCGTGCTGGCCGTGGGCACAACCACCGTCCGCACATTAGAGTATGCTGCAGAGTACGCTGCGGACCACGCTGCGGAACGGGCAGGCGAAAATCGAGTGGAGGGCGGGCAAGGCGAGGCGGACCTGTTCATCTATCCGGGCTATCAGTTTCGCATCGTGGACGCCCTGCTGACGAACTTTCATCTGCCGCATTCGACCCTGCTCATGCTGGTATGTGCGTTCGGCGGGAAGGATTTAGTGATGGCCGCATACCGCTACGCCGTCGACGCCGGGTACCGGTTCTACTCCTATGGGGATTGCATGTTAGTGGAATAGCGATCAGTGGGCAAGTACGGTCCGTATCAGGGCATCGCTTTGCCGATGCCGTAAGCACCTCGCTATATAAGCGCCTTCAGCCGCTGAGGCCGGAGATAGGGGCTTCACTACTGGTTCTTGGAACAGCCTCCGATTTGCTGTATCGGAACACGGAGAGCAGCCTTCGGGGCATACAGTCTACTGAGAAGTGCCAACCATCAGCTTCCGGAACTCCGGGGTGTCCCCAAGGGGCGCGAGTTTGGGATTCGCTTTGACGAACTCGGCCAGCTCGGCAATCGTCAATCCGGCTTCCCGTGCGCGCTTCAAGTCGTGAAGCGCCGCCTTCTTGTCGCCCAGGTTGGCATGGCATTGTGCCAGCAATAAAGGAGGCCATGCCGAGTCCGGATGCGCAGTCGCTCCCAGCTCGAAGTAAAGTTCGGCGGTATGATCTTGTCCCTGGTCCATAAGTTGTCCGCCCGTCTCCATGCCCATGGCAAAAACGTTTCCGAGGGCGCGCTCCAAAACGCGCCGAGACTCGGGACGCCGTTCTTTGATCGATTCTTCCCTCAACTGGTGGATCCGTGTCGAAACGTCCGCGAACAGAGACACCTGCTCGCCGCCGGAAGCACGCAGCGCCTCCATGACCCTGAAGATGTCCGCTTCCAAGTTCCGCTGTTTCTCGATTTCGGCTTTCTCCTCTTTTGCGCCCTCCCGAACCGCAGGACTGCCGACGAGAACGCTGAGTCGCTTCTTCAGCGCTGACGTGTCTGTGAGACCGTCAAAGGCGGCGGCCACGCCGCGGTATTCTCCCATAGCGAAATACAGATCGCCAGCATCCTCGCGCTGACGGAGCCGGCTGGTGGCGCGCGCGAATTCTGTGCCGATGACACCCTTATCCTGGTCTCGCAGGTTGTCCTTCATCTCCCACAGCGCCGACCACGCCAGCGCTTCCTGCCACACGGCCGCGGGGGCCCACTCATGTCGTCCATCAAACCGCCGGAAGAAATGGCGGACACCTAAAGCTTCAAGTTGCGCGTCCAGTGCCGTCAACTCGGCATAGTTGAAATCCGTCATGCCAGCCGTAAGGAACACCGCAAACGCCGGCTTGGGCAAGGGCGAGGGCGGCGAGGACACATTAAATCCCGCCGAGTTAAGAAAGACGCCGTGCGCACAGTTGCAAACCTGGGCGATCTGTGCCGAGACCCGCGCTCCCCCGGAAAGACCCGCAAAATACACGCGCCGGTCGTCGATGGAAAGGGATTTGTGGGTGTCGTTCCACATCTCCTGGGCTGCGTCCCGTTCGATCTGCCACGAGCCGTTCCGCGAGTTGTTTGATCCCGCCAACAGATAGCCGTAGCTCTCTGCCGCCTCTTTCATCAACTCCAGAGGCCTGCTCCCGTTCGCACCGGGATCGAACACATAGATCATCGGCCAGCTTCGCTCCGGATCGTAGTTTGTGGGAACGTACAGCGCATAGCTCTGCTCGGGTTTTGCCGCCGAGCGCATGGCAGGCACTATTCGTCCCTTCTGCAGGGTTGGCCCATTCGATGCAGCTGCCGGCGATGTTTCCTGAGCCGGCGCGTAAATACACAACAGTGGCAGGAGCAGCACGAACCGCGCGGGGATGAGCACGACCAGACTCCTATTGCGGCTGCAATTTTCAACTCGTAGTTGGCGGCCCGCTATCGCATGTACACTGATCATACCCCAATGAATCGTGGCGTAGCTCTAGTACTCTTTGCCTGCGTCTTGTCATCGCCCGCACAGCAGAAGCCTCGGCCCGCCACGCCACCCGCCAAGCCCGCCGCCACGCACGAAGACGCACAGCTTTGCCGCAACACTACTTTCGGATTTCGCTATCAGATCCCCTACGGCTGGGTCGATCGCACCAGCGAAATGCGAGAGGGAAATGAGGCCGGCAAAGGAGAACTTCTGCTCGCCGTCTTCGAGCGTCCTCCCGAAGCCACCGGCGACACCATCAACTCCGCGGTCGTTATCGCCTCCGAGAGCGCAGCCTCCTATCCCGGCCTCAAGAAAGCCCAGGATTATCTCGGCCCGCTCACCGAACTCGCGCTCGCGAAAGGCTTCAAGCCCGAAGGCGAACCGTACGCGCTGGAAGTTGAAGGACGACAACTCGTGCGCGCCGATTTCCTCAAAACGATGAACGACAAACTCACCATGCACCAGTCGACGCTCGTCCTCGTCGCGAAGGGTCAGATCGTTTCATTTACCTTCATCGCCGGCAGCGAAGATGAACTAGACGATCTGATGGACGGGCTGCATTTCAGCCTCGCAAAACCGTCTTCACACTAGACCTGGAATTCGTCCCCATGCGCGTCGCCGGCTGACACTCCAAACCACATCCCTAACCGCAACAAAAAGCGCCGTTTATGCTCTCGATTCCGACCTCAAAATGAGCGCCCTTTGTGTTAAAATAGAGGCAGCTCTGGTGATAGCTAAATAGCAGAAAATTCAATAAGTTGAGCTCACCCGAGCACTCCCGGAATCGCCCCTCCAGTCAGGCCTCCAATCCGGGGCCGCTGGGGTGGGGTCCGGCTTTCTCCACGGAGCAGAATGGCCACCAAAGAATTGCAAGCCGCACTCCTTGACGCGAAGAGCGACGCGAACAACGACGCGAAGAATAAGAACGGCAAGCCAAACGGAGACTACACCGCCGATTCCATCAAAGTCCTTGGCGGCATGGAAGCCGTGCGCAAACGTCCCGCTATGTACATAGGTTCGACCGGCGAACTCGGTCTGCATCACTTGGTCTACGAAGTCGTGGATAACTCGGTCGACGAGGCGCTGGCCGGATACGCCGACAAGATCGATGTCACCATCCACCTCGATAATTCCATCACCGTAGTCGATAACGGACGCGGCATTCCTGTCGACAACATGGATATCGACGGCGAAAAAATCTCCGCCGCGCAAGTCGTGATGACCACGCTGCACGCCGGCGGTAAGTTCGACAGTAACTCCTACAAAGTTTCCGGAGGATTGCACGGCGTTGGTGTAAGTTGCGTCAACGCGCTGAGCGAAGAGCTTGAGTTAGAAATTTGGCGCGACGGTTTCACTTGGGAGCAGACATACTCGAAAGGCGAGCCCACCAGCAAGCTGAGGAAAACCGGCGCCGCCAAGATAAAGACGGGCACCAAGGTTCATTTCGTGCCCGACAAAACGATTTTCACCACCGCCGTCGAATATAACTTCGACACGCTCTCGCAGCGCCTGCGCGAACTCGCGTTCCTCAACAAGGGCCTGGTCATCACCCTCACCGACGAACGCCAGACCGACTCCAAGACCAACGAAGCCAAGCGCGCCGAGTTCAAATACAACGGCGGCATCGCCGAATTCATCAAGCACCTTAACCGTGGCAAGCAAACGCTCCACGACAAACCCATCTACATGGAAGCCGACAAGGAAGACGTGCACATCGAAATCGGCCTCCAGTACAACGACGCTTACTCGGAATCCGTTTTCAGTTTCGCCAATAACATCAACACCGTCGATGGCGGCACGCATCTCTCCGGCTTCCGCACCTCGCTGACCCGCACCATCAACTACGCCGGACAGCAAATGGGCCTGTTCAAAGACGTGAAAGAAAATCTAACCGGAGACGATGTCCGCGAGGGGTTAGTTGCCGTGATCAGCGTCAAGCTGCCGCAGCCGCAGTTCGAAGGCCAGACCAAAGGCAAGTTGAATTCCGACATAGCCGGCATAGTGCAAGCTGTAGTCAATGAAAAGCTCGGAGCATTCTTCGAGCAGAACACCGCCGTCGCCCGCAAGATCATCAACAAAGCGATAGACGCCGCCCGCGCCCGCGAAGCCGCCCGCAAAGCCCGCGACCTGACCCGCCGCAAAGGCGCGCTCGATGGCGGAGGACTCCCCGGCAAACTGGCCGACTGTTCCGAACGCGATCCCAACCGCTGCGAACTCTTCCTCGTCGAGGGAGAATCCGCAGGCGGCACCGCCAAACAAGGCCGCGACCGCCGCTTTCAGGCCATCCTCCCGCTCAAGGGAAAGATTCTCAACGTCGAAAAAGCGCGCTACGACAAGATGCTGGCCCACGAAGAAATTCGCGCCATGATCACCGCGCTCGGCACCGGCATCTCGAAAGAAGATTTCGATCCCACCAAAGTCCGCTACGGCAAGATCATCCTGATGACCGACGCCGACGTAGACGGTTCGCACATCCGCACCTTGCTGCTGACTTTCTTCTTCCGCCACATGCAGGAGCTGATCAAGCGCAGCAACGTCTACATCGCGCAGCCCCCGCTATTCGGCATCAAGAAGGGTAAGTCGCACCAGTACATCAAGGACGAGCGCGAGTTCGTCAAGGTCATGGTAAAGCGCGCGTCCGAAGGCCTTATCATCCGCTACGGCGAAGGCGCGGCCAGGCTGGAAGGCGCAGCTCTAACTAAGTTCATCACGGTCCTGAACGAGTATCTAGGGTTCTTAGACAAGTTAAACAAGCGCATACGCGAGGAGCAGATCACTGCGCTGCTGCCTGAGCTCGACTTAGCCAAGCGCGCCGACTTCGAAGGCGACAAGAATACTCCGCCCAAGAAGATCGAGAAACTGGAAAAAGAACTCAAGCGCCTGCAAAAAGATCTGAAACTAAAGAGCGTGGAAACCCGCTTCGACGAAGAACATAATCTCTGGGCATTGATCTTCGTGAACGCGCAGGGAGCCGAGCACATCGTCAACTGGGAACTGGCCTCAAGCCCGGAATGCCGCCAGCTCATCGCCAAGTTCAAGCAGATCGAGCAGTATCTAGATCCGCCCTTCGTGGTCGAGAGCGTCCCGAGACCCGCAAAGGCGAAGGCCAATGCCGATAAGAGTGACGGCAAGAATGAAGACACGAACGAAGACGAAGTCGAAAGCAATGACGAAGCCGAGAACCTGAGCGCCGCCGAGTCTGACAACGCAGAAGCCGAAAAGGCACAGAAAACGTCCGGCAAGCCGCCGGCGCTCAAAGGAAGAACGAAGGAGCCCGAGATCGTAGAGAAAAATACCGCCCGCGAACTTTTCGATTACGTCCTCGGCGAAGGCCGCAAAGAATACATAGTCCAGCGCTACAAGGGCCTCGGAGAAATGACCGCCGAGCAGCTCTGGGAAACCACCATGGATCCCGAGCGCCGCACCCTCCTGCAAGTAAGGCTAGAAGACATAGCCGAGTGCGAAACCATCTTCACCACCCTGATGGGCGAAGACGTGGAAGCCCGAAGAAAATTCATAGAAGACAACGCCCTGGACGTGAAGAACCTGGATATCTAATCGCGCACACCCGTCCCTTGCAAGTAACGACAAGGAGCGGGGGACCGCATTTATCTGAGATATACTCTTTCCCCGGCGGCCCAAGGCGTCCTTCCCACTCTGGCCCAGCTGGGATGACTCCGAGCCCACAGGTTGAACTAGGCGTCTGCTGAGGTCTAGAATTGCACCCAGCGAAATATGACTGACGCACGTAGCCCGCGGAAGTTTAGCTTCTTTGGTCGTGGCAGTCCTTCGCGGATTAACGAATTGGAGAAGTTCTCTATGCCTGGTGACCAGCCCGACCCTAATAGAAACGTCGACCAACCCGACCCCCATAAAAAAGAGGTGCCCGTACCGACTCCCCTGAAGTCACACCCGTTGACAAGGTACGAAAAGTATCCTGGCGTTACCAAGCGGCAACAGTTCGAAGGGTGGGTACTTAGTTTGGCGCTGCTAGCTGCCATTGTCCTGACCTTTCTCCTTTGGCACTTCTTCCCCGATGCATTCTGGGCCTATGCTGTCTTGGCGGGGATAGCAGGGACCATCGGGGGCCTGATGCACTCGCTGAAATGGTTTTATAGGACCATTGGCAGCGGAGAATGGGAGTGGGATAAGGTTTGGTGGAGGTTTATGAACCCGCTCGTATCGGGCGTAATGGGGCTCTCGATCTACGTCGTTTTTCGTTCCGGAATCGAGGCAAAACAGGCTGCCGGTCAGGCGACATCGGGAAGGGAAAGCCTTTACGCCTACAGCATAGGCTTTCTGACTGGCCTGTTTGCGGACAACGCTATGGGCAAGCTCAGAGACCTCGCTTACGTTCTCTTTGGACCCACAGGAACGCCGGCAAGCAAACCGAAGCCCGAAACACCAAAGCCCCACAATGCGGGAAATCCTCCGCTATGAGTAAGCCGAGCCCAGATTACGCCCTGGCCTTAAACCAGCCCGCAGTCCTGCCTACCGCATTCGAGGTTCTCGCGTACATTGTCGATGCGAACCCGCACATCGAATCCTTGACTCTGGTGACGTATCACGAAGGGCCGAACTGGCGCGATATGCCTCAACCGGCGGAAGGCGATGAACTCCCGATGCTTCTGAAGGGCGTTCGGCAGGATTCGGGCGAGAGAATCCTGACTAATCTCTTACGCAATGAGGTGTCGGCGGAAAGGCTCAAAGCCCTGGCCCAGGGTCTGCGAGGGCACCAATTGGTTGGCGTTGTTTCCAGGGTCCCCTTAGCGGGAGGAGGTTCGAAGCACATCCCGATGATGGATTTTATGTGTGCCCCTTCAGCAGCGAACCTGGAAGTGCTGCCGCGTTTATTCAGGGAAATCGGACAAGAGAGAGGCTACCTGTTGGAGTCCGGCAGGTCGTATCACTACTACGGTGTCGAACTCCTTACCGAAGAAGAGTGGCGGGTGTTCCTCGGCAAGTGTCTGCTGATGTTTGGCTACGTGGACGATAGGTACATTGGGCACCAGTTGGTCGACGGCCACTGCGTTCTGCGGTTGTCGTCAGGCAAATTGAAGCCTAGCGTTCCCAGGGTTGTCGCTCGACTCTAGTACCGCCGGCGAACGACCCCACCTCGCGACCGTCCTGCGCTCCAGGTGCTCCGTCCGAGATCCGCTTGGGGGTCCAAACAATCCATTTCACTTCGGTTCTTCGAGTTTGAAGTGGTTGATCTCTTCCTGCGTGATCCTGACCTGCTCCCCTGAATCCGCACGAAATTGAATATGATTTCGTCGAAGGAAAGGGGAAGAGTGTATGTCAACGAGCAGGCACACAGAGGCGCAGATGATCGGGGCGCTGAAGCAGGTGGAAGCAGGGCGGAAGGTAGAGGACGTAGCGCGGGAAGTGGGGGTGTCGAAGCACACGATCCACGCCTGGAAAGCGAAGTACGGGGGGATGGACGTGAGCGAGGCGCAGGAAGCGAAACAGTTGCGCGACGAGAACACGCGACTGCGGAAGCTGGTGGCGGACTTAAGTTTGGACAAGGAAGCCTTGCA